>OCPQ01000020.1_pt1 | contig 203787 bp, 163 predicted proteins | sample 1538251 | NCBI WGS metagenome assembly OCPQ01 (sample SAMEA2580249, study PRJEB22360) | human gut metagenome | biome: human gut; feature: human-associated habitat; material: faeces | place: Denmark | collected 2008/2010 | reverse complement strand
TGAAGAAAGAACATGTCTATTTGCTGATAATCTCGAATGCATATATTTTGAGAAACGACTATACAGTCAAAATGCTCATTTGTTGCTTGATATTCAAGACTCGTATTTATCCAATAATACATTAGTTTTCCTCTATCATCAAAGCCGTGATAATATCGAGCATAATATCGCTGTCGCTGATAACACTGCACAAAGCCTTTTCGCCACGAATAATATTTGCATAGGTGTGAAATCACCACTGGCTGTTTTGCCCACGATGAAAGTCTATCTGATATTGCTTTGAACGTTTGCTCCCCTTGTCAAGCCGTGCCAACACTTTTCGGGGGATATTTTCTTTTTGTATTAAAATTGATTTTTCCTCCTCTCTCTAAAGTTCGCCATTAACATTTTAGCGAAAATGTCACAAACTAATATTAGCGAAAATGTTTGGAGGTGTTATTATGATCACTGCAACAGTAACCGATGTTCAGAACAATTTTGGTCATTATCTGCAAGCTGTTCAGCAGGGTAACGAGATCATTATTCTTAAAAACAGTAAATAAGTAGTCAGGCTTGTTTTCCATGAATCAAGTATATCTTTTCTTACCGATTCACTCACAAGTGCTCTTAAACATGATTATGATGATAAAACAATTCTTAAAGAAAAGAAAAAGCACTTCTTGGTGACCGTCAGATGACAGCCACCAAAAAGTGCTTTATTAAGTATTCAATTTTAGGCACGAAAATAGTGGACAGCACTTCAAAAATTTATGAAACACTGTCCGCTAATGAAGACTATTTATTTGTTGTCAACAGGCTTTCTATCAGCGTTTTTGGATTTCCCAAGTTTTCAGGTTTTTTATCGTTTCAACCACGAAAATCCTTGATCCTTCGGGCTTTAAATGCTCCTTAAAGCCTACCAATTACCACTATTGCCGGATAGGGTCAACAATATCGTATTTCTCAAATTTGTCAACATGACAAAACCGCCGCAACCAAACTCGGTTGCGGCGGTAATTTTATCTGCTATGAATTATTTTTCTTGCTGTAATACTCTGTCTGCTTATCGTAGACCACCTTCGGCGTGTATCGTTTTATCGCCTTGTTGTTTACCTTGATGTCAAGCTTTTCTACCCAGCTTGTTAATTTCTTCTGAAATTCATCGCTCTTCATTTCTTTTAGAAGATCTTCATGATTGTCCTTGGCATATTCTGTATCTCTGTCCTTAACATCGCCCTTGATAAGAATGTAATATGCGTTATCGTCCTCATAAGCTGTTGCAACATCTGTGCTCATACCACTTACTTCTTTGAGTATCTTGCCGTTTGCAGTGTCTTTCTGTGAATCGTCCATTGCACCATAGTTCGCCATTTTCTCATTTGCATATGGGTCTGGCTCTGATGATGAGCTGTCTGTTGACGAGTCACTGTCTGCAGCGGAGCTTGATTCTGCTGTGCTGTCAGATACAGAAGATGTATCGTCGGAAGCTGTAGAACTTGTGTCGCTCTCTGCTACAGAAGAAGTGTCGTCAGAAGTCGTGCTGCTGTCTGAGGCTGATGAATCGCTGTCAGTGGCGGAGCTTGAATCTGTGGCTTTCTTTGAAGCAACATAGTCGTTGTACTCGTCTATAATGCTGTCGAAATCGTCAAACGAAACGCCCTGAGCCTTTTCAAGGAACTCATCTCTTTTTGCCTTGGCTTCCTCATTTGCAGCGTCTGCTGAGTCTGTAGAAGAATCGGTGGCTGATGATGAAGAATCAGTTGATGCTTTAGTTTTTGCAAAGGAAATGGATTTATATCTCAGGTAGTTATCATCAAGATACTTCACCATTTCATCGTCTGAAACGGCTTCCTCGCCGCCCTCTGCATAGTAGTGATCAAAAAGCTCTTCCCTCATTTTCGAGCCTTTGAGTGCAAGCTTTACAGATTCCTTGGAGATACCCTCTGACTCGTAAAACTCGCCCTGAGAATCCCATGTGCTGCTTATGCTGTCATTAATGGACTTTATATCCTCATCTGAAAGAGTAAGTCCAAGTTCGTTGAACTTGTCAACTACAGCCGCATACTCCTTAGTTGCAGTGAGAGCATAATCTGAAAGATACTCGTCAAATGCCTTTCCGTCTACCTTCTGATCGAAATAGTCCTTTTTGATGCCATTCTGATAATACATCATCGTCATTTGATATGACATTTCTGTAAGCTCATTATAAATGTAGATTCCTGCGTTTATCTTGCTGTCACCTACTGTCATCACATAGCTTGTGTCTGAGCAAGCGGTAAGGCTCGCAGTACAAAGCAATGCGGCGGTAAGAGCAGCCGTTATTTTTTTAGCTTTAGCCATTTTATTATCCATTTCCTTTCCGAAAAAATCGTCTTACTAACAGGCAGAAAACCGCCTTAACTTTTACATTATACTACATTTGAGCCTATAAGTCAAGTGGATATGTGTCTCTCACACGCAAAAACGGACGATCACTGACCGTCCGTTGTAATGCACTGATATTTTATCTATTGCTATTTCCTGTTTTTATGTCTTTCCAATTTACTTGCGTACATTATCTTATCCGCCTGTGTAAACATATCTTCAAGCTCGTGGATATCTGTTATATGTTTACAAATACCGCCTATACTAACGCTGACCTCAAACTCGTTACCCGCAAACTTGTTATATACCCTAAGACGGTCGTTGACCCTTGCAGAAAATCGTTCAGGATAGTTGTCGTTATAGTCGTTACAGCCTATCACCACAAACTCATCGCCGCCTACCCTTGCACATATCTCATGATTTTTTGTTGATGCCAAAACTGCGTCTGCGATCGCTTTTATTGCAATATCACCGCAGTTATGGCCAAAATTATCATTTATCTTTTTAAGGCAGTCCAGATCGCAGACAGCGATAAAAGCCTTATTTTTCGGGTCTGACATTCTGTCAACAACAAACTGGATATTTTTCTCAATGCCTATTCTCGAATAAACACCTGTCATAGCGTCACGGACTGCAAGATTAGCTATGGAATTTCGTATCCGCATTGATTCCAGAGCATTGCTTACATGATTTGTCCAATTACGATAAGTGATATCTATCGATTTTATTTCGTCACCGTAAGACAATACAGCATAGCCATAGCACCGATCTATAAAATGTACCGGGGTGATAAAGAATGCACAAGGGCTTTCACGCTCTTCATCCAGATCAGGAAATATCTCTTTGAGTTCAAAAGGATCATGAAGAGTTCTGCTTTTGCCGTCAACGTTTCTTATATAAAGCACCATATTTTCTGTATATTCCTTTGGAACAGTGGAGATCTCACCGACTATCTCATGCTCTCCAAGGCAATCCTCATTAAGGCAGAGATAATACCTCTCCTGACCAATGATAAGATAGAGAAAATATTGTATCCTGGCCATCAGATCATCGGGATCTTTAGAGCAAGCCATTATATCGGTCATACTGCTGTCCAAAAAGTCATGATAATTCATCTTGTTCTGAGATGATAAAAGATCACGCTTTGTATAGCTATAATCCTCATGACAGCCGCAGGAAGCACCTATCTCCACCTTTCCGCCGTCCTCTATAAGGTCCTGCGGTTCAACGCCTTTGATCCTTGCCTCTATGGTCATTACTGCGTTCACGCCAGTTTCAAAGATCGGCGGTGAGCAGGAGGTTATAGCTGGCACGCAATGGATAGCCTCGTCTATTGCGTCATAACCTGCAACTATCATATCCTCAGGCACGCTCAAACCGTTTTTCTGATATTCATGTACAACGCCTATAGCCATATAATCTCCACAGCAAACGATAGCGTCAGGCTTTTTACGTCTGCCATAGATGATATTATTTGCCACCTCTGCCGCTTTATCATACCAGAAGCCTCCGTCAAAGCAGACAAAGTCCGGATCATACTCTATGCCATGCTTTTCAAGGGCACGCTTATATCCCGCAAGCCGTTCACGAGTGGTGGCAGTCTCCAGCGGACCGCTCAAAAAAAGTATCTTCCTGCATCCATGGACCTCGATAAGGTGTTCTGTCAATTGCATAAAGGGTATTTCGTCACGGGTATAAATACTTTCATAGTCCTTATAGCTTCCATCTATAAAAACCACAGGAACATGACATTTCTCATCTATATCCCTGCATATTTTGTCAAAAAGCCCAGGCATTTTTAATGTATCTGCCAAAACGATAACGCCATCGAGCTTATCATAATTTATAACGTCATATATCTGCATTTCTCCAACAGACACTGCTTTTAAGAATGACTCTTTGACAAAGCTTGTGAAGATAAGCACATCATAGTCAAGCTGAAAAGCCTTTGTCATTACGCCTCTCAGCAATCTTTCCTGATAATAGCTTTCTGCCTCAGACAATATCACTCCAATGCGTTTTCTTCCCAAAATGTCTCACCTTCTCTATAATGTTGCATTTAGACGCACTGCACCCTACAATCATTTAAACATTATACCACATTTGCCTCGAGTTGTCAAAGGCATTTTGTGAATTTTCGTAAACCTTTTAACGACTTTTTTATTTTTGTGGTAAAATTATTAAGCTTTTTTCAATATTACCAATACATATATTTGATTAAATTTGTTATAAATCAACTAAATGATTTGCTTAATCGTATTCGAGATTGCGAAAATTTTCGGTAACATGTTCATATAGAAAATAAAATGAAAACTTTTCAGAATATTGTTAATAAAGCATCGCAGAGAAAACTTTTTTTTTACACAGAACTTCTGAATAAGAAAAGAACAAAAAAGTTTCAAAAATGTCTTGACAAGTAAAAGATCATATGGTATAATATTAAAGTCGCTTAGATAGTGTGACACATATAAAAAATGATAAACTGGAGAAGTCGCCTAGCCCGGTTTATGGCGCACGACTGGAACTCGTGTATGGGTTAATAGCTCATCGAGGGTTCGAATCCCTCCTTCTCCGCCAAAAAGTCTCGTAAACACGTTGTTTGCGAGATTTTTTATTTTCTAAAGATATGACACGCAAAAAAAACTTAATAAAGCAAAAAAATCGGACAGCCCGAAGACTGTCCGATCGAATGTTTTTGTGATTATTCTATGGTCGTGATGTCGCTTCCGAACCAAGTTGTTGATATCTCAGCGAGCTTGCCGTCCTGCTTCATTTCGTGAAGGATCTCCTCGATCTTGTCGCAAAGTGCCTGATCACCAAGTCTGAAGCCGATAGCGTACTCCTCTGGATCAAGGCCGTCAGGAAGCACCTTGTAATCCTTGCCTGATGTGGATATCTCGTAGTTTGCAACTACTGAGTCAAGGAACGCTGCGTCTACCATGTTAAGCTCCAACTGCTGGAGGGCTTCAACATTTGTTGCAAGCTCTGTTGTTGTCGCACCATTTGCTACAACGTCAGAAGCAAGAAGTGTTTCCTGTGCTGTTGAGCCGTTCTGTACGGCAATGTTCTTGCCTGCAAGATCAGCCTGTGAAGCAACGTCGCTTGAGCCGTTTACAACGAACACCATTTCATTCTTCATGTAAGGCTCGCTCATGAGCATTACTTTCTTTCTCTCATCGCTGACAGAAAGGCCGTTCCAGATACAATCTATTGTGCCTGCATTAAGGTCCTGCTCCTTTGTATCCCAGTTTACAGAGTAAGTTTCAAGCTCTACACCAAGTCTTGAGCAAACTTCCTTTGCAACGTCGATATCAAAGCCTACGATGTTGTCGTTCTCGTCCGTGTAGCCCATTGGCTTGAATGTTGGGTCAAGACCAAGCACAAGCTTGCCTGAATCAAGAACTTTCTGAAGTGAGTTATCCTCGCCTGTTGCAGCGGCTGTGCTGTTTGTGCCTGCTGCTGATGAAGAATCAGATGTGCTTCCGCAGCCTACAGCCAAAAGCATCATGGCAGCAGCGGAAAGTGATGCGATAGTCTTAAAAATAGATCTTTTCATTATTAACTTCCTTTCGGGTATCGTCAAAATACCATTTCATACGTTTTAACACTTTAATATAATAACATATTATAACGTCACTGTCAATTATCATTATTGCCCAAACCTTTGCAGGCTGTCAGCTCTTTTTCATAGAAAATGACCGCAGGCAGTGGAAAAATCAGCACTTGCCAAGCTTTTTCGCTCTACCCATGAACCTTGCATACTTGCCTATTACCGCTTCTCCCTGTGTGATACCTGCATTTTTCAGTATTTCCAAAGGCTTTTCGGGATAGTCAGCTGTGTATTCAAGCTCCAACTCATAGTCTGTCAAGCCGAGATATTCGCTTTTGTCAAGGCATATTTCAACATGGTCAAAATCCGTGCAAAGCTTTCGCTGTGTATTCAAAGAGCCTGCAAGGTCAGCGGCAGGGAAATCGCTCCCCACAAGCTGTGAAAGCTCCTGTGCGGTGAGCTTTTCTGGCAGGCTGTCAAGCTGTTGTTCATACTCTTTTTTCACATGAAGTGCACCGTTTTCGGAGATAGGTGCTTTAAGCTGTAAAAAATATTTTTCGCCTATCTGCCTGACACGGATACTTGTCATGCCCGTATCCTGCTGTGGTATATAATAAAAATTGGTCTGCTCTATTATTTTGCCCCACTGAAAAAGCTTTTCGGCGGTGTTATATTGTTCTTTTGTGAGAGAAATTTTTATCTCACGCTCTATATTTTCGCTCATGGTAGCCTCCTGAATATATTATCATTTTACTATATTATAGCAGTATCATGCCCTAAAGTCAACTGGCGTAAAAGGTTGACAAAATCCCATAAAAATAGTAGAATTTAAGTATATGATTTTAAGGAGAGTTTGAGATGTCAAGAATACTGACGCCGCAGCAGAAGATAGAGCGGAGCATTGTGACTGATTTTCGCAGAGATATATGGAACAAGCTCGTTATGGGATATGAGCGTTACGATATGATAAAGCCAGGGGACAAAATAGCGGTGTGCATATCAGGTGGAAAGGATTCTATGCTCCTTGCTAAGTGTATGCAGCATTTGCAGAAATATCAGGGCATGGACATAGGGCTGGAGTTTATTGTAATGAACCCAGGCTACAGTGACGCCAACAGACAGAGGATAATCGACAATGCAAAGCTTATGGGCATACCGATAAAAATGTTTGAAACAAAGGTCTTTGACATTGCATACAACACAAAACGCAACCCATGCTATCTTTGTGCAAGAATGAGACGTGGCTGGCTTTACAAATTCGCGCAGGATCTTGGGTGCAACAAGATAGCTTTGGGACATCATTTTGATGATGTTATAGAAACCATACTCATGAGCATGGTATACGGAGGACAGATTCAGACTATGATGCCGAAGCTGCACTCGAGGAACTACGCTGGCATGGAACTTATCAGACCCCTGTACATGGTGAAAGAGGCGGACATTATCCGCTGGGTGGAGCAGAACGATCTGCATTTTATCCGCTGTGCCTGCCGTTTCACTGAGAGCTACGAGGGGTCAGAGAAAAAGGGTGAGGTATCAAAGCGGCAGGAAATGAAGGAGCTTATAGCAAAGTTCCGTGCCACCAACCCCAACATCGAAAACAATATTTTCAAGAGCGTTTATAACGTCAATCTGCGCACTGTGATACAATACGAATACAAGGGTAAGAAGTACAATTTTATGGACACATATGATGATTACGACCCACGCGTTCAGGCAGATGACGATGATGATGAGGGAATAGAGTAAAAAAGTTGTGAAAAGGGCTTGACAAAGCGGCAGAGATAGTGTATAATGTATTACTGTAATTGGTTTGCTGCTATGGCTCAGTAGGTAGAGCACGTCCTTGGTAAGGACGAGGTCACCGGTTCAAGCCCGGTTAGCAGCTCCAGCAAAACAGCTATTAAATTGCGTAAATGCGTGATTTGATAGCTGTTTTTGTTTTGTGTGATATTCATTGAAAATTTACGATAAGGGACTATGTAGTGGAACATAGATTATGATGTCAAAGCTTTTTCCCTTGCCACGATACCCTACACACAAAAAAACACCGCCCGAACTCCTCGGACGGTGTTATATTTTTATCTCGTATTACAGATTTGTATACTCCATAAGGCTCTTATCCACCTCACGGGCAACATCTCTGCCCTCTCTGATAGCCCATACTACAAGTGACTGTCCTCTGCGGACATCGCCTGCGGCAAAGACGTTCTTCACGTTCGTCTGATGTGTGCCGTTGGCTGTTGCGATATTCGTTCTGCCGTCTACCTCAACGCCAAAAGCCTTTGTGAGATAGCTTTCAGATCCCAGAAAGCCTGCCGCAATAAGAACAAGCTCGGTTTCTACCTTGTATTCGCTGCCCTCAACAGGCTTCATTATCGTTCTGCCTGACTTAGGGTCTTTCTCCGGGGAGAGCTTTACAAGCACTGCACCCTTAAGATTGCCCTTTTTGTCTTTGAGAAACTCCTTGACAGTTGTCTGATAAACTCTCGGGTCATGACCGAACACACCGATAGCTTCCTCCTGACCGTAATCTGTCTTGCAGACCATTGGCCACTGCGGCCATGGGTTGTTCTCTGCTCTCATGTCAGGAAGCTTTGGCATCATTTCAAGCTGCAAAACGCTTTTTGCGCCATGTCTTACGCTTGTACCAACGCAGTCATTTCCCGTATCTCCGCCACCTATTACCATGACGTTCTTGCCCTTTGCGGAAATGTGGTTTTTATCCGTAAGACCGCCGTTCAGCAGCGCCTTAGTTGTGGATTTCAGAAAATCCACTGCAAAATAGATACCCTTTGCATCTCTGCCCTCGGCTTTGATATCTCTAGGATTTGAAGCACCACAGCAAAGTATTACTCTGTCGAAGTCCTTGAGAAGCTCAGCCGCTGTGATATCCTTGCCCACATTAACGCCTGTGCGGAACTCGATGCCCTCTTCTTTCATTATGTTTATCTTGCGCTCGATTATCTGCTTTTCAAGCTTCATGTTCGGTATGCCGTACATAAGCAGACCGCCCACTCTGTCCTCACGCTCGAAAACAGTTACGCTGTGACCTCTCTGATTGAGCTGGTCAGCGGCAGCAAGACCTGACGGACCTGAGCCTATAACAGCGATAGTCTTTCCTGTTCTTACCTTTGGAACTCTTGCGGAAGCATATCCACAGGAATAAGCATTTTCGATAATGCCGTATTCGTTCGCCTTTGTTGTAACAGCGTCGCCATTAGCTCCGCAGGTGCAGGCCTTTTCGCAAAGTGCAGGACAAACTCTTGATGTGAACTCAGGAAAATTGTTCGTCATATGAAGTCTGTAATATGCCTGCTCCCAGTTGCCCTTGTATATAAGGTCGTTCCATTCAGGGATAAGATTGTTAAGCGGACAGCCTGAAAATGCGTTGCCTATCTTCATTCCTGCCTGACAGAACGGCACACCGCAGTCCATACATCTTGCACCCTGCTTTTGCTGCTCCTCCTTTGAAAGAGGAGTGTGAAATTCATTAAAATTCTTTATACGTTCCTCAACGGAGAACGCTGCTGCGTCCTCACGCTTATAGTCCATAAAACCAGTTGGCTTTCCCATATCTCAACTATACTTGCTTTCACGGCAAGTATATCCTCCTTTCGATTTTAAAAGTACAATATCTCATGTGCGCAGGCTTACTGCTTGCCGTTGATGATCTGATAGAATGCTTCTATCTGCGCCTGATCGCTACTCATACCCTTTTCTTCCATTGAAGCTATAGCAGACATCATCTTCTTGTAATCGTGAGGGATTATCTTCTTGAACTTAGGCAGATATTCCTCAAAGTTATCAAGAATACGCTTGCCCTTTTCAGAGCCTGTTGCGTCAACGTGCTGCTGGATAAGGTCTTTGAGCTGAATGATATCGTACTTCTCCTTGACCTCAGAGAAAAGTACCATTTCCTTGTTGAGTCTTGTGTAAAGGTGTCTGTCCTCGTCAAGAACGTAAGCTACACCGCCCGACATACCTGCCGCAAAGTTTTTGCCCGTCTTGCCGATAACTACCACACAGCCGCCTGTCATATACTCACAGCCGTGGTCGCCAACGCCCTCGACAACTGCCACTGCGCCTGAGTTTCTTACGCAGAAACGCTCGCCTGCAACACCGTCGATGAACGCCTTACCGCTTGTTGCACCGTAAAGTGCAACGTTACCGATAATGATATTGTCCTCGGCTTTGAAAGTGGAATCCTTCGGAGGATAAACAACGAGCTTACCGCCTGAAAGTCCCTTGCCAAAATAATCGTTAGAGTCGCCCACAAGCTCGAGGGTCAAGCCGTTCGGGATAAATGCGCCGAAGCTCTGTCCGCCTGAGCCGTTGCAGACTATCTTGTATGTATCGTCAGCAAGTGTGTTATAATACTTTCTTGTTATCTCTGAGCCGAAGATAGTACCGAATGAACGGTCTGTGTTCTTGACATTTACTGTGATAGACTTCTTCTCACCACTCTTAAGATTTTTCTCGAACTCCTTCATGAGTACCTTTTCATCAAGAGTGTTTTCAAGCTTGAAGTCATACTTGGATTTCTTGTTGTATTCTACCTTTTCTGAAACGTAATCAGAGTTGATGATATTAGAAAGGTCAACTTGTGCCGCAGTGCCTGTGATACCAGCCTTTGGCTTGATAAGGTCAATTCTTCCCACAAGCTCGTCAACTGTTCTTACGCCAAGCTTTGACATATATTCTCTAAGCTCGGAAGCCACGAATATCATAAAGTTCATTACATATTCAGGCTTGCCAGGGAACTTCTTTCTAAGTTCAGGGTTCTGTGTTGCAACGCCGAACGGACAAGTATCAAGATTACATACTCTCATCATTGCACAGCCGAGTGTTATCAGCGGAGCTGTTGCAAAGCCGAACTCCTCTGCGCCAAGGATCGCTGCGATAACAACGTCACGGCCTGTCATGAGCTTGCCGTCTGTTTCGATAACGACCTTGTTTCTAAGACCGTTCTTGATAAGGGTCTGATGTGCTTCTGCAAGTCCAAGTTCCCATGGAAGTCCTGCATTGTAGATAGAGTTTCTCGGAGCCGCACCTGTACCGCCGTCATAGCCTGAGATAAGGATAACACCTGCGCCTGCCTTTGCAACGCCTGCTGCAACTGTACCAACACCGCACTCAGAAACGAGCTTTACAGAAATTCTTGCGTTCTTGTTTGCGTTTTTCAGGTCATAGATAAGCTGAGCCAAGTCCTCGATAGAGTAGATATCGTGGTGTGGCGGAGGTGAGATAAGCGACACGCCAGGTGTGGAGTGTCTTGTTTTAGCTATCCATGGATAAACCTTTTTGCCAGGGAGATGACCGCCCTCGCCAGGCTTTGCGCCCTGTGCCATTTTTATCTGTATCTCATCAGCAGATGTGAGGTATCTTGAAGTTACGCCGAAACGTCCCGAAGCCACCTGCTTGATAGCTGAACATCTGTCCTCAGAAGTACCCTTTGTGAGCAGTCTGTCAAGGCTCTCACCGCCCTCGCCTGAGTTTGACTTGCCGTGAAGTCTGTTCATTGCGATAGCAAGTGCTTCATGAGCTTCCTGCGAGATAGAGCCGTAGGACATAGCACCCGTCTTAAATCTTCTTACAATAGAGTCAACGCTCTCAACTTCCTCCAGCGGAACAGGATTTTCAGCAAAGTTGAAATCCATAAGACCTCTGATATTCACAGGGTCCATTTCCTCAGAAATAAGCTTTGAATACTTCTTGTATGTTTCGTAGTCGCCAGTCCTTGCAGCCTGCTGGAGCAGATAGATAGACTTAGGATTGTAGAGATGCTCCTCCTTGCCGCTTCTGAACTTGTGGCTTCCTCTTGATTCAAGCTCTGTGTCTGTGCCAAGTCCAAGAGGGTCAAAGGCTGATGTATGAAGTCTGTCAACATTTTTCTCGATGTCAGATATTGTGATACCGCCTATTCTGCTGACAGTACCTGTGAAATACTTGTTTATAACGTCCTGACCGATACCGATAGCCTCGAATATCTGTGAGCCTTGATATGACTGTATAGTAGAGATACCCATTTTTGAAGCTATCTTTACGATACCATGGAGAACAGCCGCATTATAATCGTCAACAGCGGCATAGTAATCCTTGTCGAGAAGGTCGTCAGCAATAAGCTCGTGGATAGTTTCCTGAGCAAGATAAGGGTTGATAGCGGAAGCACCGTAGCCAAGCAGTGTTGCAAAGTGATGAACTTCTCTAGGCTCGCCGCTTTCGAGGATAATAGCAAGAGATGTTCTCTTCTTTGTAACAACAAGGTGCTGATGAAGCGCTGATACTGCAAGCAGTGACGGGATAGCAAGGTGGTTCTCGTCAACTCCCCTGTCTGAAAGGATAAGGATATTTGCGCCCTCGCTGAACGCCTTGTCTGCTTCTATATAAAGTCTGTTTATAGCCTTTTCAAGTCTTGTATTCTTATAATAAAGTATAGGGATAACAGCTACCTTAAAGCCAGGAATGTGCATATTCTTTATTTTAAGGATATCTGTTGAGGTAAGGATAGGGTCGTGTATCTTCATTACCTTGCAATTTTCAGGCTTTTCTTCAAGAATGTTGCCGTCCTCACCGATATAGACAGTTGTGGAGGTAACTATTTCCTCTCTGATAGCGTCTATAGGCGGATTTGTTACCTGTGCAAAGAGCTGTTTGAAGTAGTTGAACAGTGGCTGAGGCTCTTTTGAAAGCACCGCAAGCGGGCTGTCTGTACCCATAGCGGCAATAGACTCAGAGCCGTTCTTTGCCATTGGCAGGATAGATGTCATAACGTCCTCATAGGTATAGCCAAAAGCTTTCTGAAGTCTTTGTCTTTCCTCGTAGCCGTGTTCCTCTACCTTGATGTTTGGTATCTTAAGGTCTTTAAGTCTGACAAGGTTGCTGTCAAGCCACTCGCCGTAAGGCTGCTTTGAAGCATAGTATTCCTTAAGCTCGTCATCGTCGATAACTCTGCCCTGAACAGTATCAACAAGAAGCATTTTGCCCGGGCGAAGTCTTTCCTTTTCAACGATATTGTCTGACGGGATAGGAAGTGCGCCAACCTCAGATGAAAGGATAAGATTGCCGTCCTTTGTGATATAATATCTTGACGGACGCAGACCGTTTCTGTCAAGCACTGCACCCATGATATCTCCGTCAGAGAAAAGGATAGAAGCAGGTCCGTCCCATGGCTCCATCATAGTTGCGTAATACTGATAGAAGTCTTTCTTAGCCTGACTCATCGTGCCATTGTTATCCCATGGCTCAGGGATCGTTATCATGACAGCCAGCGGCAGATCCATTCCACTCATGACCAAAAATTCAAGTGTGTTGTCGAGCATTGCAGAGTCAGAGCCTTCTGTGTTTACAACAGGTGTGACCTTATCAAGGTCGCCCTTCAAATGCTCAGACTTCATCGTTTCCTCACGAGCGAGCATTTTATCAGCATTGCCTCTGATAGTGTTTATCTCACCGTTGTGAACGATCATTCTATTAGGATGAGCTCTCTGCCAGCTTGGGTTTGTGTTGGTAGAAAATCTTGAATGTACCATAGCGATAGCAGACTCGTAGTCCTTATCCTGAAGGTCAGGGAAGAACTTTCTGAGATCCTGCACAAGGAACATTCCTTTATATACTATAGTTCTGCTTGAAAGTGATACAACGTAGGTGTCCTCATTTGACTGCTCGAACACACGTCTTGCAACATATAGCTTGCGGTCAAAGTCAAGACCCTTTTTAACGCCCTTTGGACGCTTGATGAAGCACTGCATTATGGCAGGCATACACTGGGCAGCTCTCTTGCCAAGCACCTCAGGCTTTGCAGGAACGACTCTCCAGCCAAGGATCTCCAGACCCTCTTTTTCGGCGATTATCTCAAACATCTTCTTTGCCTGATTTCTCGCAAGCTCGTTCTGTGGGAAGAAGAACATACCAACAGCATAATCTCTTTCCTCGCCCAGCGTGATGCCAAGCTCTGCGGCAGCGATCTTCTTGAAGAATTTATGTGAGATCTGAAGCAGGATACCTACTCCGTCACCTGTTTTGCCCTCTGCGTCCTTACCAGCACGATGCTCAAGCGTTTCAACGATAGTCAGCGCATTTGCAACAGTATCGTGGCTCTTTTTGCCCTTAATGTTCACAACAGCACCTATTCCGCAGTTATCATGCTCGAATTTCGGTGAATACAGGCTTTTTACATTAGTCATATCCTCCATGCGTTCCATTTTTATCACCCTTTCCTGCCAAACTGTAAAAAAATTATAGCTTATCGTTCAGCAACGTATGTTATTTCACGGCTCATAGCCGATTTTTAGCTGTTTTTAATAAAAAAATTTGCAGGAAGAAATTAAAATCCTGCAATCCTGCATAAGCGCAAGTAAACCCAAAGCGTGGTTTTTCGCACAAATGCAAGAAAATAGCCTTTTGCCGTCTTTTTTGGCGGCTTAATCATTATAACACACATTACAGCAAAATGCAAGAGCGAATGATAAAACTTGCATAAATTCATTATTAATTTTTAGTTAATCGGTATACATATATAACTTATGATTTCATATCGCTTTCCTAGGTAAACCTCGCAAACTAACGTAACAACGCTCTTTTCAGCTTATTTACAGCCATTTTCAGCGGAGAATCGTACTCTTTGTAAAAATGCTGATAATCCTTAGAATTGTTCCAGTCGCCACCCCATTTCCAGCCGTGACGCCTGAAAATGCAATAGCAAAGGTCTGTTCTGTCAATCTTGTGATCAAAAGCCTTGTCACGGTCTGCATACTCTGTAGCATTGGCAGGCATGACCTTATTCCCCACTATATAAGGATTTATAAGAGGGTTTATGTCTATCGCCCTGCCGTAGCTGTGAGCCGAGATAGTGTTGGTACCAGCCACCACCCTGTAGTTGAAGGCAGAGGAATTGTTATCCGCCATTGACCTTTCATCATCAGCGTCATACTCGTCCACGAGCCTGATTTTTTCTATCTCATAACCGCCCTCGAAAAGCTCATAGAAGATATCCAGAACCTCCTGCGCAAGTTTTCTCGCCACGATAAGCTCCCCAGACTGCACCTTATGCTCAAAGTCATAATATCTCACACGCAGATAGGCAAGGTCGCCCAGCTTCACATGGGGATTTTCCTTATAGGAAACGCCTTTGATACGCTCTATCACCTCGTTTGGAAGCTCCTCAGCCGTAAAGCCCTCTCTGTATAATATCTTTTCCATAAAAAACACTCCTTACAAAAAGCGGTCAAGGCATGATACCTTGACCGTCCTTATTATTTATCCGCAGACTTGTAGTACATAACAACAGGTGTACCGTAAGGCACGTTGTCATAAACATATTTGGCGTCGTCATAGCTCATATTTATACAACCGTGAGAGCCGTTGTATTTGTATATCTCACCGCCGAAATATCCGCCTCGCCACGTTGAATCGTGAAGACCTATTCCGCAGAGAGAAACGTTGTTCCAGAAGTTGCACTTTGTATCCCACTCGTCGCCGTCGGCATTTGTGTCTTTCATACGCTTGTTGGTCTCCTTTGACCACAGCTTATAAACACCAGGGAGAGTTGTTCTCGCCTCAGATGTGGTCTGACCTGAAACTATATAGGTATCGAGCTTTTTCTTGCCCTTTTCATAATACCACAAGTGCTGGTCGGTAAGGTCTATCTCAATATAAGTGTCGCCTATATCATCGTCCTTGCTTCTCGCAGACTCTACGCCTGTAAAGTCAAAATAACCGGTACTGTAATAGATAGGGTCTACCTTGTCAACGCTCTCGCCCTTTTCAAGCATATCCACAAGATCGTCACAAGTCTTTTCCTGATCTATCCACCAGCCGTATTTAGCATCGGAGCTTGTCGGCACGATTATGTCGCCCTGCAAAGTGGCGTGGAATTTTCTCTTAGTATTATATGTATCATACTTCTTTGCGAGCTTTTCCACATACTCCATGGCTTTCTTTCTGTCCACAGTGTAGCTTCCGTCATCTTTGAGCTTTATCATCTTCATAAGCTCCTCGCCCGTGAGAGTTTCTGTGGTGTAGTCAAAATCGTATGTGACAGAAAGCTGGAAAACATCATTTCGTTTCTTGCAATCGTCCTCAAGGTCTGCGCTCTTCACCTCCGGAAGAGAATAACAACCTGTGTCCTTGTCAAGCTCAACGCTAAGCTCACCTGTCGCCACGCTTTGCGTAACATAAGCTTCAAGCTTTTTCATATCGGTTATCTTGTTTCCCTGCACCTCAGGGGTGATAACATAAGCCGTCTTATCCTCGTTAAGGCCAAGCTTTGCGTCGGCAGTTTCAACATCGCCCCAGTTTGCTTTCTCCACAAGCTTCTGAAGCTTCTCAACATCAAATGTGATGTCCTCATTAAAGCTATAGATGGAGTTCTGTATAAATCCAGAGAACCATGTTTTTCTGTTCACGCTGTCATAGATCTTCTGAAGCTCGTCCTTGCCGCTTAGTCTGTAATCAAAATCAGCCGTCTTGAAAACAACAGGCGTGCCGTCGATAGTTTTGACCGTAAGCTCATAAGGCATATCGTTCACCCCGAGCAGATCGCAAGCCTGTTCAAATGTCTTTCCGCCCACGTCAACGCCATTCACTGTTGTGCCGCTCAGAAATCTGTTGCTATAGTAAGCTCTTCCAATGAAATATCCTCCGCCTACAACTATTATGATAGCCGCTGCCGCAGTGCCGCAGATAATGCCGATATTGTTGCGCTTTTTCTTTCTTTTCTTATTCTTTGACGAACCTTTGACAGAGCTGTTTTTCTTCACTGATGTCGCAGGCTTTTTCGTTATCTTTGTGGAATTTTCCGTCATCAATTATCCTCCTGTACAAAATGACGTTCGGCATATGCCGACAATGTATCAAGAATAATTATATCATGCTTTTTTCCTTTTGTCTATAGGATAGGCTGAAAAATTTGTCACAAAAAGAGTGCCGGATATTCTTATTTAATGTACAAATAAACGTACTGCAAAAAAACTACACGCAAACACAGTAAAAAAATATCGGGCAGATAACTCCACCCGATACAATATCAGTCTTTTATATACTTGTTCTTGACCTCGCTGTAGGTCTTGCAGAAGCGGTCATGGGAGATATACGCTCCCCAGCTCATGTTATCGTCCACCTGAGGGTCCATAACATATACCTGACCGTTTATCGTTACCTCCACCCACATATGATAGCCGTAACCGCCTGCCGCCATAGCGGTCTTGCCGTCAACGGTCTTTGCGTCAAAGCCTATGTAATTGAGCATTGCGGCGTAAACGTAAGAATATTCTGTACAAGTGCCGTAACCGTCCTCAAGAACAGCCTTGACAGGATTTGCCCAGCCGCCGTAATCGTAGACTGTGTTCTTTATAATATAATCGTAGCAAGCCACAGCCTTTTCGTAGTTTGTCATATCATCTGATATTATCTTATGGAGATATTTCAGAAGTATCTTTTCTTCCTTTGCGCTGAGCGTCGCCTTTGGATCAAGCACTGCAGAATTAAGTCGCTGTGCAGGGGTCTTGCCGTTGTCGACAACAGGCGCAGTGGTTGTAGTTGTAACAGGCTTTTTAGTTGTTGTCACCTTAGTGGTGGTGGTCTTTTTCTTGGTAGTAGTCACCGCAGGCGTTGTGGTCGTAACAGGGGCAGTTGTTGTCTTTGCAGTGGTAGTAGTTTTTGCAGTAGTAGTTTTCACTGTTGTAGTCTTTTTTGTAGCCTTTGAGGCAACAGTATCGCTGTCAGTAGTGCTGACAGGGGCGGAAGTAACAGCAGAAACCTTTGTTTCAGACTTTGAAGCCTGCTGAGTTTTCTTTGTCACAAGGCTTACTGATATGCTAAGCTTTGTGTCAGCGGAAGTCACGCTCTGCACTGCGGTCACTGACGCTGGCTTCTGTGATATTACAGAGGTCGTTACGCTCTCTGATCTCAAAGCTGTTTCAGAAGCTGGCTTTGTTGCCTTTGTTGTTTCGCTTTTTGCAGTTTTTACAGCCTTAACAGCCTCGGTCTGAGAATTTTTCGCAGTTTCCTTGACGGCTGATGTTGTAAGAACAGTTGTGATATCCCCGATCTGCTCAGATGTTTCCTTGTCAGAAACAACAGAAATGACCTTTGCATTTTCAGGCGGCATGACCGCACATGGCTGAATAACGTTTTTATCAAGTGTCGCAAAAGTCACAGCAGATACTGTCACAACTCCGCAGGCAGAAAGCACAGCCACACAGCGGGATATCCCCGACTTCAAATAACCCAATTCAGAACGCTCCTTTCAAATGTGATAAACTACACCATATTATAATGAATAAGGTTACAAAAGTCAAGGGGCATTGTAATCAAATTGTAATTTTCAAGCCGTTTTTTCGCTTGTTTATGAAGTTTATATGAACATCAAGTTACAACCATTGTACATTTTATATCCAAGGAACTACAATAAGGGTTCTATTTTTATCACTTTTAACAAATTTCGCAAAACTTTTATTAATAATACCGAAAAACGGACACCTGCGTTACAAAAGCCCATATTTTCCACGATATTTTACATATCTATCCACAAAATCACCCACGCAAAAAAAGAACGCAGACACAAGCCAGCGTTCCTTTTTTTGAAGTATATGAAGTATATATGGAGAAAAAAGTATATGTGTAAATTTCATCTTTTTGTCTTTCTCTTATTGTGTTTATATTATACTCCGCCAATGTGACAGTTTTATGATAATGTGCTGAAAACTAATACACAAAAAATAAGTGCAAAAAAACGCCTGCCATACGACAGACGTTTTCTCTTAGTTTAAGTAAATTACTCAGCCTGAGGTGCTCCTACAGGGCAAGTACCTGCGCAAGAACCGCAGTCGATGCACTCGTCAGCGTTAATAGCACACTTACCGTCAGCCTCGGAGATAGCTCCTACTGGACATGCGTCCATGCAAGCGCCGCAGCCGATGCACTCATCACTAATCTTATAAGCCATTTTCACAGACCTCCTTGCATAAATTCTACAAGTATCATATCAAATACTATACTTATATAATAACACATTTTCTGAAAAAATCAAGAGGTTTTCGGCATTTCATAAAAATTTCACATAGATTTTAAGTGATTTTTCGGTTAGTATTCACTAATCAGCTAGATGCTTGCCAATTCCTGCTGTGAGATAAGTGCAAATCCTGCTTCACTCAAAGCTTCCAGAGCGGCTGTAACGTTCTCTACTCTAAGGATAAGATAAGCCGTGTTTTCCTTAGTGTTTATGAATGCAGAATACATATACTCAACGCTGATGTTGTCATTGTAGAGAGCTTTCATTGCTTCTGAAAGTCCGCCTGGGCGGTCATTTATCTCCACTGCAAGAACCTGAGTGGTAGTAACGGAAAAGCCCTCTGTTTTCAAGGCTGAAACTGCTTTTTCAAAATCGTCAACGATAAGTCTGAGAATACCGAAATCCTTTGTGTCAGCAAGCGACATTGCACGGATATTCACATCATTATCCCCAAGTATTTTTGTAACGGCAGACAATCTGCCAGGTCTGTTTTCAATAAAAACCGAAAGCTGTTTTACTGTCATAAAATTACCCCCTGTCTTTTAGACAAGCTTTCTCTTGTCGATAACTCTTACTGCCTTGCCCTCAGAACGTGGAATGCTCTTTGGCTCAACAAGTCTTATCTTCGCCTTGATGCCAAGGATATTATGGATATCGTTGGATATCTTCTTCTCAAGATCCTCGATAGACTTGACTGTATCAGAGAACATATCGTCATTAAGCTCGACTCTTATCTCGAAAGTATCAGAATTGTTCACCCTGTCAACGACTATCTGATAGTTAGGGCTTGCTTTTGATATCTTAAGAAGCACTGACTCTATCTGCGATGGGAACACGTTTACGCCCTTAATGATGAGCATATCGTCGCTTCTGCCCATTGGCTTGCACATTTTGACGAGAGTTCTGCCACATGAGCATTTCTCTCTTGTAAGAATACAAATATCTCTTGTTCTGTATCTCAGCAGAGGGAAAGCTTCCTTTGTGATACTTGTGAATACAAGCTCGCCCTTTGAGCCTTCAGGAAGCACTTCTCCTGTGTCAGGGTCGATTATCTCTGCGATAAAGTTGTCCTCATTGATGTGCATACCAGACTGTGCTTCGCACTCGAAAGCTACGCCTGGACCGCTTGTTTCTGTCAGACCATAGATATCGTAAGCCTTTATACCAAGAAGCTTCTCTATCTCGTGACGCATTTCCTCCGTCCAAGGCTCAGCACCGAAGATACCAGCTTTAAGCGTAAGCTCCTCTGGCTTTATGCCCATTTCCTTTACAGTTTCGCCTATATAAGCGGCATATGACGGAGTACAGCACAGGATAGTAGAACCTAGATCCTGCATGAACTGTATCTGTCTTTCTGTGTTTCCTGATGACATCGGCAGTGTAAGACAGCCCACCTTATGAGAGCCGCCGTTAAGACCTGCTCCGCCTGTAAAAAGTCCATAGCCATATGCAACGTGGCAAACGTCGTCTTTTGTTCCGCCTGCGGCAACTATAGCTCTTGCACAGCAATTTTCCCAAAGGTCGATATCATGCTGAGTATAGAAAGCCACAACTCTCTTGCCTGTGGTTCCGCTTGTAGAATGTATTCTCACGCACTCTGAAAGCGGCTTTGCAAGCAGACCGTAAGGATAAGCCTCACGCAGATCAGCCTTTGAAAGGAACGGCAACTTGTGCAGGTCCTCAATGCCGTGGATATCATCAGGCGTTACGCCCTTTTGTTCCATAAGCTTCTTGTAGTATGGCACATTGTCCCAGACGTGCTTGACCTGTTTGACAAGTCTTTCGCTCTGGAGCTTTTTCATGTCTTCGTGTGCCATACACTCGATCTCTTCGTTCCAATATTTTCCCATTGGAACACACCTCCTGTTAAAATGGTTTCGGTCATATTACTCGGGTATCAACTTTGCACAAGTATCATACGCCGTACATTTCTTCAAGCATCTTAATGCCTGTTTTCGTTTTGAACACCTTGTCACGGAAGCTTTTTATGCTCTCTTTGGAAAGGCTGTCCTCGAAAGCGTTCACAAGGAAATCTGCTTCCAAGAGTATCTGCCAGTCAAGCCCCTGGGCGCCCTCATAGGTGTGATGATGTGCGATAAGAAAGCACACCCTGTCTATGATATCCTCGTCAAAGTCAAGCTCTGTGAGCATTTTCCGTGCAGGCTCAGGACCTAACTGTTCCTGAAGCTTTCCGCCGCAGTGACCCTTGCCGTATCTCTCCTCCGCAGGCTTTATGCCTATATCATGCACCACCGACGCAACGTCAAGACAGTACATAGCACGGATATCAAGCCCCTCTGCCCTGCCGATAACACGGGCAAAGGTATGCACCTTTATAAAGTGCTGTATACGCTTAGGGTCGCCGCTGAAAAACTCGGTCATTTTTATGATAAGACCGCTTATCTCGTCCATTATTTTACCTCTCTGCCGAGAGCGAACGCCTTTTTATTCAGTTCAAGGAACTTTGCAGGAACACAGTTTTCAAGAGCCTTCTGCCAAACGTCCTCGTCAAAAGCCATTTTAGTTGACACAACACCCATGAGAACAACGTTTGAAGCCTTTGCAGTACCAGCCTGCTCTGCAAGTGCCAGTGCGTCAACAGCGATAACGTCAACGCCCTCTGCTTTAAGCTTGCCTATGATATCCTCAGGATAAACAGCCGCACCTGTGATAACAGGCATTGGGTCTATCTGCTGAGTTGAAGTGATGATATGTCCGCCCTTCTTGAGATATGAAACATATCTTGCGGCTTCAAGCTGTTCAAAGCTGATGATGATATCAGCTTCGCCTTTTTCAACTACAGGCGAGCATACCTCGCTGCCGTACTTAACGTATGTAACAACAGAGCCGCCACGCTGGCTCATTCCGTGTACCTCGCTGACCTTGACATCAAAGCCCTGTGAGAGAAGCACGTTTCCTATTATTCTTGACGCAAGCAGAGAGCCCTGTCCGCCTACGCCCACTATCATAATTGATCTTGTTTTCATTATTTACACCTCGAAATATATGTTATCATTAGTCGCATATCGCACCCAGCTTACACATTTCCTTGCATATGCCGCAGCCTACGCACTGTGTATGGTCGATAACGCACTTGCCGTCATGGATAGATATAGCAGGACAGCCTATCTTCAGGCACTGCTTACAGCCAACGCACTTATCCTTGTTTACCTTGAGCGGTGGATTATGCTTTACATATTTAAGAAGTGCGCATGGACGTCTTGAAATAATAACGCTTGGTTCTTCCTTGGCAAGCTCTTCCTTGATAACAGCCTCTGTTTCAGCCATGTGATATGGGTCAACGACTCTTACGCTCTTGATACCAAGTGAATGGCAGAGCATTTCAAGGTCAACGGCATATGCAGGGTCGCCCTTAAGGTTTTTACCAGTTGTAGGGTTCTGCTGATGACCCGTCATACCTGTGATAGAGTTATCGAGAATGATAACAGTTGAATTTGTGGAGTTATATGCAACGTTCACAAGACCTGTCATACCGCTGTGCATGAATGTAGAGTCACCGATAACGGCAACAGACTTCTTCTCAGCCTCTGCGCCTCTTGCCTTGTTAAATCCGTGAAGTCCGCTGATAGAAGCACCCATGCAGATAGTTGAATCCATAGCACAAAGCGGTGCTGTTGCGCCGAGAGTGTAACAGCCGATATCGCCTGATACCATAACGCCCAGCTTATGCAGGCAATAGAACAGACCTCTGTGAGGACATCCCGGACACATAACAGGAGGTCTTACAGGCACGTTATCCTCAAATGTGATATACTCAGGCTTCTCGCCAAGTATCTTTTCGGCAACGATAGTCTGTGATATCTCGCCCATAAGGCTGAAAAGCTCCTTGCCGATAACGTTCACGCCGTTCTTTTTGCAGTGTGTTTCGATAACATCGTCAAGCTCCTCGATTACATAGACCTTTTCGCACTTTGCGGCAAAGTCCTTTATTATCTGAATTGGCATTGGGTTTACGATACCGAGTTTGAGATATGAAGCCTTGTCGCCAAGTGCTTCCTTTGCATACTGATATGAGATACCGCTTGTGATAACGCCTATCTTTGTATCGTTCATCTCTACCTTATTGAGCGGTGAAGTTTCGGCATAATCAGCGATAGCCTTCATTCTTGCCTCAACAACAGGGTGACGGCGGATAGCGTTACCAGGCATCATAACATACTTCTGGATATTCTTTTCATATGGGATATTCTCCCTTTCCTCTCTCTCGCAAAGCTCAACGGCTGACTGAGAGTGAGAAACTCTGGTTGACAGTCTTACGATAACAGGAACATCGAACTTTTCAGAAAGCTCGAAAGCAGCCTTAGCAAACTCCTTGCACTCTCCTGAATCGGAAGGCTCTATCATCATTGTCTTAGAAGCGATAGCATGGTGACGTGAATCCTGCTCGTTCTGTGACGAGTGCATACCAGGGTCATCGGCGACAGCTATTACCATACCTGCCGTTACGCCTGTGTAGCCTGCTGTGTAAAGAGGGTCAGCGGCAACGTTAAGACCAACGTGCTTCATTCCGCAGAAGCTTCTTGCACCACCTATAGAAGCACCAAGAGCCACTTCCATTGCCACCTTTTCATTAGGCGCCCACTCAGCATATACCTCGTCATATTTTGCAACAGCTTCTGTTATCTCAGTTGACGGAGTACCAGGGTAAGATGATACAACCTTACAGCCTGCCTCATACAGACCTCTTGCAAACGCCTCGTTTCCAAGCATTAGTTTTTTCATACAATAAATCTTTCCTTTCACTGCACCGACCATTTTTCGTGGTCGGTAGAAATAAACAATAATTAAAATAGACATAAGTAATTATACCACAAATATCACCAAAATGCAACAGCTTTTTTGATTTAAAGCACCAATAGAGTGTTATAAAAAGTTTGCTTACGGCAATTTTGTCAGTTTGCATAAAATATCAAGGGAGCTTCTGTGCAAAAATTTATGCCAGCTTACACGTTTTGAGCAACAAAAAATAAATCGCCGCCAGGCGATACCATAATTCCTCATTCCTCACTCTTAACACTCCTCATTCCTCATTCTTACCTCCTCACTTGTTTAAAAAATTGTACTTGAAAAAAGAGCATAAATGTTGTATAATAACAAAGTATACTTATATTTACGTTCGGAGGATATACATAATGAAAAAATACACACTTGACGAGGTCTACACAGCCGATATGACAGCGTTTCAAAGAGAAAGATATAACAGAGTTGCAGATGAATTTGAAAATCTTTTCGGTGAAAAGCCAACTGCTTTCTTCTCAGCTCCAGGCAGAACAGAGGTAGGCGGCAACCACACCGACCACAACTTCGGCTGTGTTCTTGCGGCAGGCGTTTCACTCGACGTTATTGCCGCTGTCGCTCCTGACACCGAAGAGAACGTTATTACAATAAAGTCCGAGGGCTTCCCAATGGACACTGTGAACGTTGATGACGACAATATCTACGAGGAGCAGAAAAACACATCAGCGGCACTTATAAGAGGTATGTCCGCAGGCTTTAAGAAGAATGGTCACAATGTCGGGGGCTTCAAGGCTTATGCTACTTCAAACGTGCTCAAAGGCTCTGGACTTTCTTCATCTGCGGCTTATGAAGTGCTTATCGGCACTATCCTCAACGGTCTTTACAACGAGGGCGAGGTTTCTGCTGTGGAAATAGCTCAGATAGCTCAGTTTGCGGAAAATGTATATTTTGGCAAGCCGTCAGGTCTTATGGACCAAATGGCTTCATCAGTAGGCGGATTTATCACTATCGACTTTGCTGACGAAAAGCACCCTGTTATCGACTCTGTAAAGTTCGATTTCACAAAAAGCGGTCATTCACTGTGTATCGTTGACACAAAGGGCAACCATGCCGACCTCACCCCTGAGTATGCGGCTATCCCTGCGGAAATGAAGTCTGTTGCAGCTTTCTTTGGCAAAAAGGTGCTGAGAGAGATAACAAAGAAACAGCTTCTTGAAAACATCTGTGCCGTTAGAGAAAAGTGCAGTGACAGAGCTGTGCTTAGAGCGCTCCACTTCTTTGACGATAACGAGAGAGTTGGCAAGGAAGCTTCCGCACTTTCAGAGGGCGACTTTGACGCTTTCCTGAGCCTTATCAATGAATCAGGAGATTCATCATTCAAATATCTTCAGAACATCTATGCCTCTTCCGCCCCAAACGAGCAGGGTCTTTCACTGGCTTTGTATCTTGCAAAGCAGGCTCTTGGCGGTGAGGGTGCTTGCAGAGTTCACGGCGGTGGCTTTGCAGGAACTATCCAAGCGTTCGTACCTGAAAAGAAGCTTGAAGCTTTCAAGGCTGAAATGGAGAGAGTATTCGGTGAAGGCTCATGCTATGTGCTGTCCATAAGACCTGTTGGCGGCGTGCAGATCGACCTTTAATATAGGAGTTGTCATGAAAAATCCATTTGCAGGCTTGAAGAAAAAGCAGGTGAAGTTACAGTTTTCCACCTGCGGAGAGATAATGATAGACGGACTTCCCTTTGCTTTCGGAGTGGAGAGTGCAGGGAAAGCGTCAGACAAAGGGCTTTGCGTTTCGATATCTGGTGAAGCTGTCAATGACGGACGTGTTACCTTTTCAAACCTTGAATACTACGAAAACCATGGCGGAAAGATAACCCTTGTGAAGCATGGCTTTTCACTTGTCACCAAAAAGGACGACAAGAAAATTTATCAGGCGAAGTTTACCAAAATACCTATCACCGAAAAGGACACCTCAGTGCTTTTCAGAAAGCTCACCGAGGAAGAGGTCGTCCAACGGCTCAACTGCGAGATAGCTTTTAAGGTGACCCCTCATTTCAGCGGTGAGGACACACCCGAAGTCATGCTCACAGTTTATCCTTATGAAAATATGCTCACAGGGTCGGCTGTGCAGTGGCTAAAGGTCACGTCTGACAAGGACTATTTTCTGCACAAATATTCTAATAAATAACAGGAGAGTTTATCCCATATGAGAATGAGAAGAAAGAAAAATCTTGAGGCACGTCTTGAAGCCTGCGGAGATTATATTTTATATCTTGACCGTGACGAGAAGAATTTTCAGGACAAATCAAACAAACAGCTTATTGATTTTGAGAAGATATTCGGAAACAGCAATCCCATTGTGCTGGAGATAGGCTGTGGAAAGGGTCAGTTTGCAAGAGAGATAGCAAAGAGAAATCCTGACAAGAATTTCCTTGCAGTAGAAAAAAGCAGTAACGTTATAGTTGACGCCGCACAAATGGCTATAGACGAGGGCATACCGAACCTGAGATTTGCAAGGGGCGAGGCTGAATATCTGGATTGCTTTATCCCTGAAAAGTCAGTGGAGTGTATCTATCTTAACTTTAGCTGTCCGTATCCTAAAAATACATATGCACGCCATAGGCTCACATACCGAGCTTTTCTTGAAATATACAGACGTATTCTTGTGGACAAAGGCGAGATATACCAAAAGACCGACAATATGCACTTCTTTGAGTTCTCCTTGGAGGAGTTCTCTGCGGCAAATTACGGACTTAAAAACATTTCTCTCGACCTTCACAACAGCGGCTTCGAGGGCAATATCGTAACGGAATATGAGAAGAAATTCTCAGACATGGGTATGCCTATCTACAGATTGGAGGCGTTCGTAAAATAATGAGCGAGCAGATAAATCCAATTGTCAGCGAGAAAGATATGGGGGCTGACGGCAAGCTTCGCAAATGGTCAACAGGCAGAAAAGTCAAGTGGATAATTTGGATAGTCATAATCTTAGCAGTAGCACTCGGCTTCTGGCATCAGCATTATATGCGCTCCGACAGCCAGATAAAAGCCGTTTTCAATGACAATAAGGCTAACTTTCAGACCACTGCGGAGTTTATGATAGAAAGCATTTCATGCGAAAAGCCGACACTACCAAAGGGCAAATGCTCCATTAAATCGCTCACTGAAAACAATGCCTGCAAGTCTGTGAAGAAAGAGCTTGAGGAGCTGGAGCGCAGGAACGTTACATACATCGACAGCGACGGCTTGACAGTGAAATTTTATACCATTTATGATCATTACTATATTTACCGCTCACCCATAAGCTCATCAGGGGGCGAGGATAACCTCGGTGACGGGTGGTCTTATGTAAAAACAAGTAAAAGCTGATTTTTTTATGGACGAAAAAATTATTTTTCGTCCATTTTTTTTGCAATCAAACGGTCTTTACATTCGTGTTATAGATGAAAGGCTTTTCAAAACAACAAAGGAGGTGACAGCTTTGACAAGAGATATTGACTACATAGTTGACAAATTTTCAGACGATATCTACCGAGCGGCACTGGCAGTCACAGGCAGCGTTCACGAGGCGGAGGATATAGTCAGCGAGGTCATAATAAAATATTTCACAAGGCAGGGTGAGCTTTTCTTCAATGATGACGAGCATCTTAAAGCGTGGCTGCTGAGAACGGCGATAAATCTATCCAAAGACCTGCTAAGGTCGGCAGGCAGACGTCTGCGTGCAGAAAATGAGGTAAGTGCAAGCAGCGATTTTTCATCACCTGATATGCAGATAGATGTGCAAAACGCTATAAACAGGCTGGATAAAAAATACAGGATAGTGCTTTATCTTTTTTATTATCAAGGCTGCAAGACCGATGAGATAGCCGACATTTTGGGAACAAGCAAGGGCACGGTCACATCAAGGCTGAAAAGAGCAAGAGAAAAACTAAAGCTTTCACTTTCAGACTACGAAAAGGAGATGAGCGTATGAACGAAAGAGATATAAAGAATTATTTTGCAAACGCAAGCCTATCGGAACAAAAGAAAGATCAGCTCAAAGAAACGCTCAAAAAGCGTTTTCCACAACAAAACGGAGATATAAATACGAATACTTTCACACCACAAACCGAGCCGACACAGCCTGCCATAGTCGCAAGACACAAGGGTGCAAAGGTAGTTGCGGCAGCGGCGGCAGTGGTGCTTGTAATGTCAGGCGGAATTTACATGACAAGAAATATCCATGACTACGAGCCGAACGCAGGCACAGCTCCACCTGCAAACAGCAGTGTATCCGGCGATACAGGTACACTGCAGTTGTGTTCAGCAGACTTTATAAAGCTTGCAGACACAGTGCTTAAAAGCGCAAATTCTACGGTAGGAAATCTCGACATAATACAAAACAGCCCTGCATACTGCGATATAGTCTACAGCGGCAACTATGACGAAAATATCGAGGGCAAGGAACACAGCACAAGGTATTACGTTGACCTGCTGGAGAAAACCGACAGCGGACTTCCAAGCGTGGATTTTTTGACAGATGATAACAGCTACGAGCCAAATTCTTTGGTAATCGATATCCTGTCGGAGATAAAAACCCTTGATGAGGACGCTTTTAACAAGGCGGTGAATTGCAGAATAGAAGCCCATATTGAGAATAACAACTGCAAGATAACCATTTCAGACAGCGATAACAGCGTTTCTCTCAAATACGGAAGCGGCGAAAGCTTCACTGAAAATGCCAAAATTATAGCTCAAACCCTCAAAAATGACCTGCTGGATATCTATGACGAAAGCTCTATGAAAAACCCAGACAATGCCATTTTTAGCTACTCCCCTGCTGACTATAATTATTACAACGATATCATGAACAGCAACAATACAACAGAATATGTAAAGTCAGACTATGCGCAAAATGGATATATCACAAACGAAAGTCTGAACCTCCTGACCCTGAATATCGTCAACGATTCGGACATACAGTTCAATATGGCGACAGATTATTTCACTGTGGATATGTTCACAAACAGATTTACTCTGTATAGCTACGCCAATGACGGAAGCTGGGCGGTGTATGGTTCCGCTCCGTTTTCAAGCACCAGCACTGTGGAAGCTGACCCGTCAGCCACGGCGCAGTATATTTTTGAAAAGGCGCAGGCGCTTGTAACAAAGTATAACACCAGCGGCAAGAAGCTTCACTTTGACAATGTGACCTCACTCGACCTTGCGAAAGAGCTTGCAATGTCGTATGTGCCAGATATGGACAAAGAAGATAACATCACGCCGGAGCTTTTCGCATATGGACTTTGGGTAGAAACTCTGCCATATGACAAAGAGTCCAGCTCCTATGATTTATCCGCACTTGACTTTTCAATATACTTTGAAAAGGATAAGGACGGCAGTGCATATGATGTAACCCAGGTGGATGTCACAGTTGAGGGGGATATGGTTTATTCATACACCACTGATGAGCATGACAGCGTTGAAACTTATGACCAAAATGACAGTGCATTATCTTAACAAAACAATGTTGGTAGCTCGGTTGCTCACTAAACAAAGGTAGAGTTACCGAGCCACAAAATAAAAGCTATGCTCCAAGATAGAGTAGCGAAGTAAAAAAAGAAAAAAGTGACCTGCAAAGTTAATTGCAAGTCGCTTTTCTTTATGCAATAATATTTATCCACAAATTAGTTGTTGATGAGCTTCTCGTCATCATTGTTCCAGCTGTAGAGCTTTCTGATCTCCTTACCAACCTTCTCAGAAGGATGCTCAGCGTGGAGCTTTCTCATAGCCTTGAAGTGTACCTGTGAACCTGCGTCAGACATATCAAGGAGGAAGTCCTTAGCGAATGTACCGTCCTGAATGTCAGACAGAACCTTCTTCATAGCCTTCTTAGTGTCCTCAGTAACGATCTTTGGACCTGTGATGTAGTCGCCATACTCAGCTGTGTTAGAGATAGAATATCTCATGCCCTCGAAGCCTGACTGATAGATAAGGTCAACGATGAGCTTCATCTCATGGATACACTCAAAGTATGCGTTTCTTGGGTCATAACCAGCTTCACAAAGTGTTTCAAAACCAGCCTGCATCAGTGCGCAAACACCACCGCAGAGAACAGCCTGCTCACCGAAGAGGTCTGTTTCTGTTTCTGTTCTGAATGTTGTCTCAAGGACACCTGCTCTTGCTCCGCCGATACCAAGTGCATATGCAAGTCCGATATCCTGTGCGTTGCCTGTTGCGTCCTGCTCAACTGCGATAAGGCAAGGTGTACCCTTACCAGCCTGATACTCAGAACGTACTGTGTGACCAGGAGCCTTAGGTGCGATCATGATAACATTGACATTCTTTGGTGGTACGATGCAGCCAAAGTGAATGTTAAAGCCGTGTGCGAATGCAAGAGTCTTACCCTCTGTGAGGTATGGCTCGATAGATTTCTTATAAAGTGCAGCCTGCTTCTCATCAGGAATAAGGATCATGATGATGTCAGATGTCTTTGCAGCTTCCTCAGTTGTCATAACTGTAAGACCCTGCTGCTCAGCCTTTGCCCAGCTCTTAGAACCTTCGTAAAGACCTACTACTACGTCAACACCGCTCTCCTTAAGGTTGAGCGCATGAGCGTGGCCCTGTGAACCGTAACCGATAATGGCAACTCTCTTACCCTTGAGTACGTTAATGTCGCAATCCTGCTGATAGAATATTCTTGCCTGTGCCATTGTTAATTCCTCCAAATTCAGAAATTTAAGATTTATTTTATGTAGCCTTTCGGCTATATAATCAAAGTTTATTTGCCTGCATTGAATGTGTCAGAGCCTTTCTCTATTGCGATAGTGCCTGTTCTTACCATTTCGATTATTCCGTAAGGTGCTATGACCTCCTCAAATCTGCAAAGGTGAGCGTAAGTGTCGCAAAGCTCCAATGTCATCGTCGTAAGCGTTATATCCATGACCTTAGCCCCTGTGATATCCGCAATAGTCATTATCTCACTGCGTCTGTTTGCGACCGCAGACACCTTGACTATCATAAGCTCTCTTGCGAGATACTCATTAGCCTCGAATGTCTTTACCTTGATGACTTCTATAAGCTTGTTGAGCTGTTTCTCGATCTGCTCAACTGTATGCTCGTCACCGTCAGCAACTATCGTTATTCTTGAAACGTCAGGGTCATGAGTTGGACCTACTGCAAGGCTCTCAATATTGAACCCACGTCTTGAAAACAGTCCGGAAATTCTTGATAGAACACCGCTGTGGTTTTCTACAAGAACTGAGATCGTATGTTTCATAAATCAACCTCCATAAGGAAACCTTTCCTTGTTTTTTTATTATATCAGCTTATTATTAAGATTTTTTGAACGCAAACGCTATATACTGTAAACGCTACAGATAGTTAAAATATTGGCCTTATAATGTTGGCATATCCTTATCCACAACGACTTCAACAAGGCAAATGCCTTTATGTTCAGCAAGCATTTCGATGCCCTTTTCCATAGTATCATCGTCATAAACTCTCATTGCAGGTATGCTATAAGCTTCTGCAAGCTTGATAAAGTCAGGAGAGCCGTCAAGAAAAACGGCAGTCTGTCTGTCATGATAGCCGTTTGTCTGAAGTTCTCTTACCATGCCAAGGCGGTTGTTTGTCATTACTACCACCTTTATATCAACGCCGAACTGAACGGCTGTTGCAAGCTCCATGAACGACATCTGAAAAGCTCCGTCACCGCATATAGCAACTGTTGCTCTGCTGTTGTCAGCCATTTTTGCACCTATTGCCGCAGGCACAGAATAACCCATTGTACCCATGCCGCCTGAGGTAAGAAGTCTGCCCTCTTTGCGGAACTTATATTCAGTGCAGGTCCATATCTGATTTTGTCCAACGTCTGCCACAACAGTAACATTGGCAGGCATTTTCTTTGCAAGCCTGTCGATAAACACCCTCGGATTGACAGTACCCTTTGCAGGCTCAACATACTTTCTCTCGCCCCCAAGGGTCTTGATGTGAGCTATCCACTCATCGTGCTTCATAGGCTTTGCAAGCTCCGTCATTTGCTGTAAAACAAGCTTTGCGTCGCCAACGAGAGGCAGGTCAGCACCGATATTCTTGCCTATCTCCGCAGGGTCGATATCTATATGTATTATCTTAGTAGTTTTCTCCAGAGCCAAAGGTGTTTTAACGGCTCTGTCGCCAACTCTTGCGCCCACAAGGAACAGCACGTCGCACTCGTTCACAGCGGCGTTAGCCATTTTAACACCGTGAGTTCCTATCATGCCGCAGAAAAGCTGGTCGTCATCAGGAAAAACAGAAATGCCCATCATAGTTGTAATAACAGGTATCTGCATAAGGTCGGCAAGCTCTCTTATCTCGTTCTCAGCGTGAGCGGCAAAAACACCTCCGCCAATACAGATAAGCGGCTTCTCAGCCTCTTCCAACGCTGCCATTACACGCCTTACCTGAACGTAGTTGCCCTTTGTGGTAGGCTTATAGCTTCTTATCTCGCACTTTTCAGGGTACTCAAAGTCGATAACAGCTTTCTGAACGTCCATAGGGATATCAATAAGAACAGGACCCGGTCTGCCCGTACCTGCGATATAGAAAGCCTCTTTGAACACTCTCGCAGTGTCCTCAGGGTCTTTGAGAAGATAGCTGTGCTTAACGAACGGCTCAGCCGAGCCTGTAATGTCAGCCTCCTGAAAAACGTCAGATCCTATCTGGTCGGTATTCACCTGACCTGTTATGCACACGATAGGTATAGAATCCGCATAAGCGGTAGCAATAGCAGTAATAAGATTAGTTGCACCCGGACCTGATGTAGCGATACAGACCGCAGGCTTACCTGAAATTCGTGCATAGCCGTTAGCCGCATGACCACCGTTAGCCTCCTGTCTCACGAGCACCTGCCTGATGTCGTTTTCAGCATCCAGCAAAGCGTCATAGAAAGGACAGATAGCAGCTCCGGGATAGCCAAAGACGACTTTTACGTTCTCAGCTTTCAAACATTCAACCATAGCCTGACTTACAGTCATCTTCATAATAAAGTCGCCTCCATAAAAAATTTTCTGTATAAATTATCATATAAAGTGATAAAACATACAAAGCTGTGATTTATTATACCATATTTATAAGATTTCGTCAAGTATCGTTAGCATACGAAGGAATATTTATGCTTCAAAAAATTTCGCAAAAAAATTTGAAAAAGGGGTTGACAAGACAGATGAACTGTGCTATAATAATTAAGTCGCTGAGAGAGAACGACACAAAAACAAATAATTAATGTGGACAGGTGTCCGAGTGGTTTAAGGAGCTGGTCTTGAAAACCAGTGATACGGCAACGTACCGTGGGTTCGAATCCCACCCTGTCCGCCACATTTTTTATATATACAGGTTTGCGGATTTACCCAAGTGGTGAAGGGGCTCCCCTGCTAAGGGAGTAGGTCTGGAAACGGGCGCGAGAGTTCAAATCTCTCAATCCGCGCCAGCAAAAGTTTAAGCTTTTGCTTGTATCCGCTTTACGTTATGTAGAGCGGATTTTTTATTATGTAAATACACAAACGCCGCAGAGATGTCTGTCCTCTGCGGCGTTTTTTTATTATGCAAGCCCTGCGGCACTTTTCATTCTGTCTTTGAAGAAATGATCGAATACTGCCACGCACCTTCCCACAAGGAGCATTGCCGCCACCGTTCCGATACCGATACCTATTATCCGCTTGTCAAACAGCAGACCTATCACGCAGGCAATGGCAACACACGATGCGTCAAGTATATTCTTGCCAAAGCCCATGTTCTTTCCAAAGGCTTTTCCTATAGCCTGAGCAAGACCGTCGGCTGGGTTCGGCACGAACTTCATGGCTATCATCATTGACATTCCCGCACCCGTGCAGATTATTGCTGCTGCCAGATACAGCGTGTTTTGCCACAAATGCCCGAAATTGAAATCAAGCAGCTTTGAAAACATATTCAGCAAAATGCTGAACACAATACTGAATGGTATTTGCAGCCAGTCTATAACAGTTCTGTCGCTGCCTTTTATTATCATTTCTATCACAACGAACAGTGCATATGTAGCAAAAGTCACAAGAGAAAAATTCACGTCCCATATACTCGATATGGCAAATGGCACTGATATAATAGTGGATACACCTAGCCCTGTTTTGATGTTCATCGTTATCCCTGCGGCAAGTATCACAAGCCCCATGGCATATATAGCCGCCCTTGCGGCATAATTCTTCTTTTCCAAACCAAATTCGCCTCCATACCAATTATACCACCTTCATCACACTTTTTCAAGAGCGCAAAAAAGCTGCCGTACCAAAAGGCACAGCAGCTTTTATACTATATAATAGTATCAGAGTTATTGATTATTCCTTTGGACCTGCTGATACAAGAGCCTTACCTGCTGGGTTGCCCTCATACTTAGCAAAGTTCTTAACAAATCTGCTTGCAAGATCCTTAGCCTTTGTCTCCCACTCGGAAGCGTCAGCATATGTGTCACGAGGATCGAGAATTGCAGGATCAACGCCTGGAAGCTCTGTTGGAACTTCAAAGTCAAAGTGTGGTATCTTCTTTGTAGGTGCGTTGAGAATGTCGCCGTTAAGAATAGCATCGATAATTCCACGAGTATCCTTGATAGAGATTCTCTTGCCTGTGCCGTTCCAACCTGTGTTTACCAGGTATGCCTTAGCACCGCTCTTCTGCATCTTCTTAACAAGCTCTTCAGCATACTTTGTTGGGTGAAGCTCAAGGAAAGCCTGACCGAAGCAAGCTGAGAATGTTGGTGTAGGCTCAGTGATTCCACGCTCTGTACCTGCAAGCTTTGCAGTAAAGCCAGAGAGGAAGTAATACTGTGTCTGCTCTGGTGTGAGGATAGATACTGGAGGCAGTACGCCAAATGCGTCTGCTGAAAGGAAGATAACGTTCTTTGCAGCAGGTGCAGAAGAAATAGGTCTTACAATGTTCTTGATGTGGTCGATAGGATAAGATACACGAGTGTTCTCTGTAACGCTCTTATCAGCAAAGTCGATCTTGCCGTTCTCGTCAAGAGTTACGTTCTCAAGAAGAGCATCTCTTCTGATAGCGTTGTAGATATCAGGCTCAGAATCCTTATCAAGGTTGATGACCTTAGCATAGCAGCCGCCCTCGAAGTTGAATACTCCGTTGTCGTCCCAGCCGTGCTCGTCGTCGCCGATAAGAAGTCTCTTAGGGTCTGTAGAAAGTGTTGTCTTACCTGTACCGGACAGACCAAAGAAGATAGCTGTGTTCTCACCGTTCTTGTCTGTGTTAGCTGAGCAGTGCATTGAAGCCATGCCCTTGAGTGGAAGGAAGTAGTTCATCATTGAGAACATACCCTTCTTCATCTCTCCGCCGTACCAAGTGTTGATGATTACCTGCTCACGGCTTGTGATGTTGAACATAACAGCTGTCTCAGAGTTAAGACCAAGCTCCTTATAGTTCTCTACCTTAGCCTTTGAAGCGTTGTATACAACGAAGTCAGGCTCAAAGTTCTCAAGCTCCTCAGCAGTTGGCTTGATGAACATATTTGTTACAAAGTGAGCCTGCCAAGCAACCTCAACGATGAAACGGATAGCCATTCTTGTATCCTTGTTAGCGCCGCAGAATGCGTCAACTACGAAAAGTCTCTTATTTGAAAGTTCCTTGATAGCGAGTTCCTTAACAGACTTCCAAGCCTCCTGTGAAGCTGGGTGGTTGTCGTTCTTGTACTCGTCAGAAGTCCACCAAACAGTGTCCTTAGAATTTTCGTCCATAACGATGAACTTATCTTTAGGTGAACGGCCTGTATAAACGCCTGTCATAACGTTTACTGCGCCAAGCTCACTCTCCTGACCCTTTTCATAGCCTTCGAGTGTTGGCTTTGTTTCTTCCTCGAACAGCTGCTCGTAAGAAGGGTTGTAAACAACTTCTGTAGTTCCGGTGATACCGTACTTGCTCAAATCGATCTTTGACATGTTGCAATAACTCCTTTTCAAAAAAAATATCGTTAATAGGCGCTATAATGAAACAGCACACGCCGGCACATTCATTTTCTTTCCTTATTATAAAGCATAAGCTTTGCAGACTTTCATCTGCCCGTTGAAAACACAACGTCAGCGTTTCATACTGTGCTCCTATTACAGCAATATAATTATACCACATATTTTTCTGAATTGCAAGGGTAAACGCAGATTTTGTGAGCTGATTTTTTACATTTCGCTTAAATCTATAACGATTTTTTATGAATAAATGTAATTTCATGGTATAAAATAGATAATAAAAGATATTGACTATTGTCAATAGTTAGTCTAAGCTTGCGCGGACGATTTTGCAGTATCAATATAAAATAATTGCATTTTTATGCTTCTTTGCAAAAAAAACGCCCCAAATTATGCAGGCAAATTCCGCTTTCCTGCAAACAGAAAAAAAGGCAGTCCACAAGGAACTGCCCTTCTCCGAAATATCAACAATAGGGGAGATCTTATTTACTTTTTCTTCTTAGCCATGACCACAGCCGCACCGCTCAGAAGTGCAAGAGCGAATGCTCCTCCAGCAACGCCGGTTGATGGGTTTGTGTTTGAAGCGTTTGAAGCTGCCTTTGAGCTGCTGTCTGACTTGCTGTCAGTTGCCTTGCTGTCAGAAGATGAGCTGTCGGAAGCGGAACTGCTCGTATCTGACGAAGCATCAGAACTGCTTACGCTGTCAGGCTGTGAAGAAGCAGGTGTTTTCTTTACAAGGTTTGCCACAGCGTCATTTATAGCCTTTACCATAGCGTCAACATCAGCCTGCTCTGTGATGTTCTTTGTTCTGTCGATAGCGGCAAGAGCCCTTTCGACTTCTGAGAAGTCCTCATAATCGTCTTTGTTGAGAGCCTTTGCGGCTTTCTCTGCCTTGTCAAGCTCTGTGTAGTCTGCTGACTTGTAAACAAGTGCCTCAACAGCGTCGTTTATATCTTTCGCCATTTTGTCAACATCTGACTGCTGTGTAAGGTTTTTAGTTCTGTCGATAGCTTCAAGTGCCTTTTCTACGGCTGTAAAGTCCACATAGTTGTCCTTATTAAGAGCCTTTGCAGCTTCTTCTGCCTTGTCAAGCTCTGTATAATCTGCCTTTGCATACTCAAATACAGCCGAACTGTCTCTATGAACTGCGAATGGTTTTTCACATTCATCAGTATGGAATGTACCGCCCTTTATCTCGCACTTTTCGCAATCGTTAAGGAAAATTCCTATGTCACCACCGAGTGTGATATCTCCTCCCGAGATAAGACCGTTCTTTATATTGTCTGTACCAAGATAAATATCCGCAAGCTTGGCATTGATATCTACCTTTCCGTCCTTTATAATCAAGCCTGTCTTAGGCTCAGGGGCACCTATACCAACTACTAATATTCCTGCTCTTCCTGCATTGATATTCACATCTCCGCCGTATATCTCGATAGAACCGTTAGCATACAGACCATCGTTCCAACCATCTTCAGGGTCAGCCATAGTTGTATCAATATTCACAGCCGCTTCCATTACTTTTATGGTATACAAAGTAATGGCTGCACCGCCCTGAATATCAACTGTACCTGACTCAAAGGTGATATTTGGCTGATCCGTTGAAGGAAGATTGCCTGTTTCAACAAGGCTAAGCTTACTTTCTTTAGCTTCGCCTTTTAAAGTCAAACCAGCATCTTTTGAGGCTTTATCATTCCTGCCAATAATAGTTGTTGATGATTCAAGCTTGTTCTCACCCTTGAAAAGTATCGTTGTAGACTTTAAGCCGTCAACTTTTATACTCGACTTATTTCCTGTAGAAAAATCTACATTGTCAAGAGTAAGCGTCAGAGTATCAGCGTCCCAGTTCCAGCCCTCGTCTTCATTTTTCTGATCGTTCTGAAATTCTGACGTTGTAAGGTCAAGAGTTGTAGTTCTCTGCTGATTTGCCGCAAAAGCATTTATTGCAGGCAAAGATGCCATACATATGACCGTTGCGAGCATTGTGCTAAAAATTCTTGTCTTTTTCATATTTTATCCTCCCGAAATATAAGACTTCATATCATATTTGCATTGCGATATAAAACCGCCCTGCTTATAATTATGATAGCAGAGCGGTAATAATTTTTCAACTATTTTGACACAAGCGGTCAAAAATCTGCACAAGCGGTATTCATTTAAACAAATAATGTATGAAACTCCCACTTAATTGCTTTATATGTCCATTTAATGGATGTATTACTTTTTCTTCTTAGCCATGACCACAGCCGCACCGCTCAGAAGTGCAAGAGCGAATGCTCCGCCTGCAACGCCTGTCGATGGGTTTGTGTTTGAAGCGTTTGAAGCTGCCTTTGAACTGCTGTCTGACTTACTGTCAGAAGATGAGCTGTCGGAAGCGGAACTGCTCGTATCTGACGAAGCATCAGAACTGCTTACGCTGTCAGGCTGTGAAGAAGCAGGTGTTTTCTTTACAAGGTTTGCCACAGCGTCATTTATAGCCTTTACCATAGCGTCCACATCAGCCTGCTCTGTGATGTTCTTTGTTCTGTCAATAGCAGCAAGAGCCTTTTCGACTTCTGAGAAGTCCTCATAATCGTCCTTGTTGAGAGCCTTTGCGGCTTCCTCTGCCTTGTCAAGCTCTGTATAGTCTGCTGACTTGTAAACAAGTGCCTCAACAGCGTCGTTTATATCATTTGTCATTTTGTCAACATCTGACTGCTGTGCAAGATCTCTATACCCTCTTAAAGCCTCAACTGCACTGTACAAGTTTGCAACGCTTTCATCTGTGTAGATAGAAAGGTCGGCAGGAATATTACCCAGCACTTCATAAACATTGCTGTAGTCAGCAGGCTCAGCACCGCAGGCAGGAGTATCGTTATCACGCTTATTCCATACGTTTGATGAGCCGTTGAGCACATTTAAAAAGCTGTCTGTTTTCATATCGTCAATAGTAAGAGAAGCTGCTGATTCCGTATTTTTTGCTGTATTTTGTATGTTGTAGTAGCAATTTTGAATCGTACTTCTATTCATCGTATCTTGCATTGCAAAAGCATAAGCGGAAGAAGAAATATCAGATACAAGACCTGTTGCATAGCAATTCTTTACAGTGCCATAATAGTTATTGCTTGCAGCGTCAGTACCCAAGAATGACGCACCAACAAAACTATTGCTTACATCGCCCTTTGCATAGCAGTTGCTGATGTTAAGACCTGAGATGTTTCCAACAAAGCCGCCTGCATATTCTGCACCTGTTATATTGCCTGTGGCATAGCAATTTTCTATCAAAGTTTCATCAATTGTCACCCCATTACCTATTCCAACGAAGCCACCTACTGCGATACCACGACCATTTCCTGTTACCTCAACAGAAACGTCTGCACCGCAATATTTAGCAGATGAGCCTTTTGCGAGCGTACCAACAAAGCCACCAACATTGCCCTTTTTTGTTGATTCCTCTATCTTTCCGGAAACACGGCTGTGGCTCACTGTTGTACCTCCGTCCTGAATGCCTACTAATCCGCCTATGCTGTTAAGAGCAACATAGCTGCCGTCAGAGCCTGCTTTCATGTCAAGACCGATAACAGTACAATTTACTATATCGCCCATAGAATAACCTACAAGCGCACCTCCCATGCGGAAGCCATATCCACTGCTGTGATTTCCGCCAACATAGTTTATGGAAACATTTTCAAGAACTACGTCCTCGATAGTGCCGCTGGTCGCACCGAACAAGCCGCATACATCGCCACTGTATGGCGATGTTTCTGTTCCAATGGTAAGATTTTTGATAGTATAACCATTTCCGTCAAAGTTGCCAGAGAAAACAAAATATTCATGACCACCCATAATAAGATCCGCCACAGTTTCTCCTACTGGAGTCCACTCTTTTCCACCGAGGTCGATATCCTCTGTAAGCTCAAAGTATGTGTCTGCATATTTTTCACCATATTCCTCTGCGTTCACTCTTTTCGCAAAATACGCAAGCTGTGAGCCAGTAGCTATTTGATAAGGGTCATCTTTTGTGCCTTTTCCTCCTGCAAAAGACTCCGCTATAGAGCCGTCCCAGACCTCTGTACCGTCAGCAAAAACAGAAACAGGCACTAAGCTTGCCGCAAGCCCCATCGTCACCAAAAGGCTTAAAATCTTCTTTTTCATTCTAATTCCTCCATAATATTTTTCGGTGTTGATATTTTTTTACTCAGAGCATAGATTTTTCACGATTATTTTAACACAACCCACACACTTGTCAACTATTTTGACACAAGCCGTCAAAAATCAGCACAAGCGGTATTCATTTAAACAAATAATGTATGAAAGTCCCACTTAATCGCTTTATATATCTATTTAATGGATATATTACTTTTTCTTCTTAGCCATGACCACAGCCGCACCGCTCAGAAGTGCAAGAGCGAATGCTCCGCCTGCAACGCCAGTTGATGGGTTTGTGTTTGAAGCATTTGAAGCTGCCTTTGAGCTGCTGTCTGCCTTGCTGTCAGAAGCGGAACTGTCAGGCTGTGAAGAAGCAGGTGTTTTCTTTACAAGGTTTGCCACAGCGTCATTTATAGCCTTTACCATAGCGTCAACATCAGCCTGCTCTGTGATGTTCTTTGTTCTGTCGATAGCGGCAAGAGCCCTTTCGACTTCTGAGAAGTCCTCATAATCGTCTTTGTTGAGAGCCTTTGCGGCTTTCTCTGCCTTGTCAAGCTCTGTATAGTCTGCTGACTTGTAAACAAGTTCAAAAGCCTGTGTATGTGTTGCGATATCTGCTGAAATAGTTATTTCCTTGCTGAGAGGCTCGCAATCGTCAGCAGTTACCTCTACTGTGTAAGTGCCTGCTGTAAGCATTGCAGTATTGTTTGTTATCTCTTTTCCGTCTACCTTTATTACAACATTTTTCAGGTCAGCAGGTGTTACTTCAAAATCAACTGCATATTCCTTAGTTGGCAGGACAGGTGTTTTTCCCTCAACATACTGATACTTTGCACCGCCAGCTGTCAACTCGTCATAAAATTCTTTTGTTGTCATATAGTCATATGCTTTAGCCTTGCCTGCTTCTTTATTTGAACCGCAAGCTTCAACATTTTCTGTTTCTGTGAAATAGTTGTTTTTAAAGTCAGTTGTAGACGAGGAATCCTTCCCCACTATTCCGCCGAAACGTGTATATGGCTTTTTGGCTGAGTACTGTGAAAGGTCAATTTCTCCTGCAAAATAGCAATCACTTACAGAACCGCCGGCTACTGAACCAACGATACCGCCTACATCTGTGGTTCCGTTGCCAACCGGCGTGAGTTTTCCTGTAACATAGCTGTTTATAACCTTGGAATCGCCATACAAACGTCCTACGATACCGCCGGCGTCTGGTGCAGCATATACCATATCGCCTGTGCTTGAACAATAGCGGACTTCCGTTCCAATCTGCGCATATCCAACTATACCGCCGACATAAACACTTCCGTTGTCGCCTGAGATAGTTATGTCTGCTGTGTTCTCACAATATTCAAAAGTTGTGCCGTATGCCTGACCTACCATGCCTATGAAGCCATAAACATATTTGCCGTTACTGTTGAACGATACGTTTGACACACAATCAGAAATAGTACAATCACCTGCAAATCCTGCAATAGTGCCATAAACAGTATATTCGTTATCAGTATTTGTCACATCCAGATTTCCCTCTATAGTCAGACCTGATACCTCTGCTTCCTCGATATCGCCAAAGAAACCGACCAACAAATCTTTACCATAAATAGACGTAAAATCAATGTTTGAAATAGTATGACCGTTTCCGTAGAATTTGCCGCTGAAACAATGTTCAATATAGCCGTTTTCATCGAAAACGTTTCCGATAGGCGTCCATACAACACCTGTCAAGTCAAGGTCATTTTCAAGAACAACAACTGCGTCTTTATTCTTGTCATAATCTCCGTTGTTTACCGCTTTTGAAAACGCCAACAGGTCGTCAACAGTTTTTATCACCGTCTTATTGTCGTCTGCAAATGCCGTTGTCGGCACAAACAAAAGACAGCCCGTCACCAAAAGACTTAAAATTTTCTTTTTCATTCTAATTCCTCCATAATATTTTTCTGGGTTGATATTTCTTTTTTACTCAGAACATAATTTTACTCGATTATTTTAACACGGCCTACACACTTTGTCAATAGATTTGGCACAAACGGTCAAAAATCTGCACAAGCGGTAACAAAATAAATGAATAATGCTTGAATTTTGCTTTGATGTGTGTTATTATATATTAAGAAATCATGTATAAGAAAGGATTTTTACAGTATGAGAGTGGCATTGGTAGACGATAATAAAAACGACCTTGCACTTCTTCATGAATATATTTCCGAACAAACCGCTCACAGCTGTCAGATAGATACGTTTTCAAGCGGAGAAAGCTTTTTGTCATGTTGGCAGATGGGAGCTTATGATCTGGTGGTGCTTGATATATTCATGGGGAAAATGACAGGGATAGAGGTGGCAGAAAAGCTTCGTGAATCAGACAAAAACGTGCATATCGCATTCGGCACTTCAAGCAACGAGTTTGCAAGCGAAAGCTACGACCTCAACGCCTGCTACTATCTTTGCAAGCCCTTTCAGGCTGACAAAGTAAAAGCCATGCTTGACCGGATCGGTTCTGATGAAATTGATCGTATGCGTTCCGTTAAGCTTCCCGACGGTCAGAACGTGATACTCAGAAATGTTATCTACATAGACTGTGCGTCACATATCGTGACAATCCATTGCACAGACGGCGAAAACATAGTTTCAAGAAATTCTTTCGCTGAGATCGAGAACATTTTTTGCAGTCATTCATACTTTTACACCTCCACCAAAGGCGTCATCGTGAATTTCTATGAGATAGCCCAGCAAAAAAGCGACCTTTTCATAATGAGCGACGGCACACATATCCCCATAAGCCGCCGAAAATCCAGAGAAACATTAGACGCCTTCGCTCAGTTTCGCTTCAGTGATCTGCGAAAAGGCGGTGAGCAGTAATGCCTCCTTTATACCGCCTTGTGGAAGTGGGCATATATTCCCTTCTGAATTTTCTGCCACTTATGGTGCTTGCCCTTTATCCCTTCCGGCATAGACTTCGCTTTTCCAAAACAGCTACTGTGGGACTTGTTGTGGCTCTTTCACTGGTGCAGATCTTCTTAGGCTGGCAGGCAGCATTTTTCAGCACAAATGCAGGTCTGCTAAGTGCAGTCAGCACCCTGCTCTATGCGGCTTTTTACTTTTTCGCTGTGAAGGTCAAGGTCGGCAAAACAGGCTTCACACTGCTTCTGCTTTCAAATAACGCAAGCTTTATCGTCATTACCTCAAAGTGTCTGGAGGGCATTCTGTTCCCGTCACTTGCCTATGAATCATACCGCTGGTCGTTTTCCCTTTGTATGCTTATGACAGAAGCCGTGGTATGGGGGCCGCTTTTTATCTACATGAAAAAGGTCTACACACCTGCGGTGGAAAGAGAGCCGTCAGGTCTGGAGTGGCGCTATCTTTGGCTTATCCCATTTACGTTCTATATAATATGGTACTATACTCTCTACGGCAACTCTACGAAAAGCAGCTTAGAGCTTGCTCTGGAGCCAAAGAACACCATAGCTCTGTTCTTTATAAACGCAGGAGCGTTTCTGGTGTATTACATCGTGGCACGGCTGGTCATCGAACAGCAGAAAAATCTGCGGCTTCAGGAAAATAACCACCTGCTTGAAATGCAGAACCTGCAATATGACTATTTGCAGGATAAGATAAAAGAAACAAGACGCTATAAGCATGATGTCAGACATCATATCGCTCTTATGCAGGAGCTTCTGAAAAAGGGCGAATATGATAAGCTTTCGGAATATCTCAATTCTTTCAGGGATTCTATGCCCGATATATCAGAACGCATTTACTGCAAAAACACATCTGTAAGCGCACTTCTTGCATATTTTGCTCAAATAGCGGAAAGCAGCGGCATTGAATACAAGGTGAGCGCTGACATACCAGATGATATAAAAATAGACATAACCGACCTCTCTGTGCTTTTCGGAAATCTTATCGAAAACGCCATTCACGGCTGCGTGTCTGACAGTGCAAAGAATAAAAAAATAATAATCAGAGCAAAGGCTGACAGCTATTCCCTATGCCTGGCGGTGGACAACACCTTCACCGGAACTATCCTCACCGACCCAGAAGGCGGTTTCCTTTCCTCAAAACGCAAAGGCAAAGGGATCGGCACAGAGTCTGTCAAGAACATTGCCGCCAAATACAATGGCGTAGCTAAATTTGAATACGGTGACGGAATGTTTTACGCTTCCGTAATGCTGAACATATGAAAAAGGCGGAAAGCTCGCAAAGAGCCTCCGCTTTTTCTGTTTTATCGTCCTCCAAGCTTTACATTTTCAAATGTTGCCACAACAAATAATTCACATATCATTTATAAAATGTTTCTTGTATCTTTTGTGCAAAATGCTATAATCTAATTGAAAATACGGAGAGAATTCCGTATAAAGTTAATAAATCAAACAAATCGGAGGTAATTCATTATGATGGGAAGACTCAGAGCAATGCGTGAGCCGCTCAAATATGTTCAGGGCAGAGATGCTACACTTAAGTTTCATGAAGAAATGGGCTATATGGGCAAAAGGTGGCTGTTTGTATGTTCAAACAGTGGCTACAAAGCCTGTCATGACAAGATAGAGAAAAGCTTTGGCGAGCTTGACGATTACAGACGCTATGAAGTATTTGGTGGTATATCAAGCAAGGGCGAGATAGCCAAAATGGAAGAGATAGTAAAGGCTGACAACATCGACACAGTAGTTGCAGTTGGCGGCGGAAGCGCAGTTGATACTGCAAAAGCTACAGCATACTACACAGGCAAGCACATTGTTATCGTGCCTACAGTTGCTGCAACAGATGCGCCATGTACAGGTCTGTCAGTAATATACAATGATGACCACAGCTTTGACAAATATCTTTTCTATCCTACCAATCCAGACGCAGTAATGGTAGACACAACAGTTATCGCAAACGCACCTGTAAAGTTCCTTATTGCAGGCATGGGCGATGCACTTGGTACATATTTTGAGGGCAGAGCTTCCATAAGAACAGAGTCTGCAAGCCTTGAAGGCACAGGCATCACAAGAGCAGGACAGGCACTTGCAAGACTTTGCTATGACACGCTGAAAACATACGGCAAGCAGGCAGTTGAGGCTTGCAAGGTACACGCAGTTACACCTGCCCTTGAAGCTATCTGCGAGGCTAACGTATATCTTTCAGGTGTTGGAGCAGATAACGTAAACTGTGCGGCTGCACACTCGTTCTACAATGGCGTAACATCATTGGGAATCAAGCACGCAGACCACGGCTGTTGTGTAGCCCTTGGTACACTGGTTCAGCTTGTACTTGAGGGTGCGCCAAAGGAAGAGTTTGAAGAGGTACAGAACTTCTGCCTTGAAGTGGGACTTCCTGTCACACTCGAGGAGATCGGTGTAACTACACCTGAGCAGGTAGAAGCTATCGCAAAGAACGCTTGTATCCCAGGCGAAACTATCCACAATCTTGCAGGCGACGTACAGCCTATCGAACTTTATGACGCTATCATGCAGGCAGACGCAATGGGCAAGATAGCATTGGACAAATAAGGGATAGTGTTAATTTAAAATGATATTGCCACCCACGGCTGATTTGGCTGTGGGTGGTTTTTTGTGCGAAAAAAAAACAGAGAAACCCGATCAATGGGTTTCTCTGCCTCTTTTTGCTGTATTAAATCCACAGTAAGGCGTAATTAGGTGCAGGGTCGAATGAGTTTACATTTTGGTGTCCTCCATATCTAAAGTTACTTTCTTTGTGTGTCATATGAGTATTTTCCATGAGCTGCATTTTGTGGGTGTCCAAAATCCTAATATTACATCGTTTTATCTTGCTTTCAGTATAGCATAATTGCCAGACAAAGGTATGTCCGTTTAAAATTAGTTTACTTTTACATTATAACCCTTTTGAGCGGTATATGCGAAGAAATAATACTAACATAAGCGTGATGACGACATCAAAAACCCTGCCCTGACACAGAAAATAGTTGAGAGCATGTCGAAACTTTCGGAAAAAGATCAGCGATTGATGCTTGAAGTTTCTGAAAGACTAGGAAAAGAATAATTTTTGAGGCCTCGAACTGCAATATCAAAGTAAAAAAAACAGCGTACCGCAGCCCCCTGCGATACGCTGTTCTCATATAAAATTACTTCTTTGTAGTCACACTCTTTGAAGCCGACCAAGCGCCGTAATACTTAGTACCCTTTACAGTTGTGTATGAACGAACACGAACATAGTATTTCTTTTTGCCCGAAAGCTTTGAAACAGTGGTCTTGTCGGTCTTTTTATTTGTTATGGTAACTTTCTTTGCGCTTGTGAACTTTGAGTTGGTAGCATACTGAATTTCATATCCAGTAGCCGAACCTTTCTGCGCCCAGTCCACAAAGAATGCCTTTGACTTTGCCGTGAGCTTCTGTATCTCCTGCTTGGCAGGATTTATCTTGAACGTCTTTGTGATAGTGCCTGCGTAAGAGCCTTTTCCTGTGACTTTTACAGTGGCAGTACCTATATTCTTGTTGCTTGAGTAGGAAACTGTGTAGTCAGTGCCTTTTTTCAGCGTTTTGCCATTGTATTTAACAGTAATGCTCTGAGTGATGTTCTTGCCAGTGAAAGCCTTTGTGGAAATGCCCGAAACTGTGGCTTTCTTGAAGTTATTTTTGATACTGTAAGTCTTAGAAACTGAGCCTGTGTAATTGCCCTTGCCCGTGATCTTTAAAGTAGCTGTTCCGACCTTGGTGTTGTTTGAATAGGAAACTGTGTAATCAGTGTCTTTCTTGAGCGTCTTTCCATTGACCTTTACAGTAACGGACGGAGTTTTTGCCTTGCCGTCATAAGCGTAGGTCGAAGTGGAAAGTGTCACGCTTGCCTTTGAAATGCTAATTCTTGAAAGTGCAGGAATTTCAGCCGTTTCAAGAACTTTCTTGCAGACTGTACATTCCTTGTGCTTTGAGCCTTTAACTCCGATAGAAGCCGCCTTGTCGACTATCCAACCGCTTGACTTGTGACCTGTGGCATTTATCACTGTCTGAGCCTTGATAACAGTATTGCAAACTGAGCAATGTGAGCCGTCTGTTTTGCCTGCGGTGGTGCAAGTAGCAGGGTAGCCCTTGTCGGTAACTGCAGTGTGACCCTTTGCAGGAAGCTTCTCTGTAACTGTCGCATTGCACTTTGTGCAAGTCTTTATAGCAGTACCCTCTGATGTGCAGGTAGGCTGTTTTGTTACAACAGAATTTCCGTAGCTGTGACCTGCTGCCTTAGTTGTGTTGTCCTTGTATGAAGTACCACAAACAGAACACTTGTGGAGAGTGTAGCCGTCAGCAGTGCAAGTAGGTGCAACAACCGTGGTTGTGTAGCTGTGGGAAAGCTTTGCAATTGTTTCTGTTACTGTTGCTCCGCACTTTGTGCAAGTCTTTGTTTTTGTACCCTCTGATGTGCAGGTAGGCTGTTTTGTTACAACAGAATTTCCGTAGCTGTGACCTGCTGCCTTAGTTGTGTTGTCCTTGTATGAAGTACCACAAACAGAACACTTGTGGAGAGTGTAGCCGTCAGCAGTGCAAGTAGGTGCAACAACCGTGGTTGTGTAGCTGTGGGAAAGCTTTGCAATTGTTTCTGTTACTGTTGCTCCGCACTGCGTACAAGTTTTTGTTTTTGTACCTTCTGCTGTGCAGGTCGGCTGTTTTGTGATAACAGCACTGCCATATGTGTGGCTCGTGCATCCGCAGGTGAATTTGTATGTCTTTGCTACAGACGGATTGTATGTAGGATAAATTTTTACAGTGAGTGAACCGCCGTTTTTGAATGTGATACGTCTGATATCATTAGCATAGTTTTCAAGCTTATTTACACTTACCATGCTGCGATCAGAAAATTCAACTGTGTAGTCTGTATCGTCATAAAGCCAGAAATCAATGCTGTCGCCAACACTGAACTGAGTTTTGCTCAATACGCTTGAAAAGGACGTATTCGAAAGGTCTGTGCGCCAATAAACAGTGGTAGAGGTCGGAACTGTGAACTTATTCACATAGCCGCAAGACTTGCAGGTCTGTGTTACAGTGCCGTCAGTTTTTGATGCGTACTTTGTTTCGTAGTCATGACCTGTTTTGACGTCAACCGTCTTTATATCATCAAGATTTGAAAGGTTCAGGGAGTTGAAGGTCACGTTATTTTTATCGTAAACATACCAAACTGCTCTGCCGTTTTTGATAACAGGCTGGCAATCTGAAAGGCTTCCCTCAAAGGTGTGTATACTGCCGTTTACTGTGCCGTCAGCGTTTAGCTTCACACAGCTTACCTTTGTATCTCTGGCCCACAATAGCAAAAAGCTGTTATTATTTATCTTCACAAGCTGTGGAGCAGAAGCTGAGTCTGTACCCTCTGCATAAGAAGTTATCTTATTGAGCTTGTTTGTGGAAAGGTCCTTTGAAACAGCGGAAACGTAGACGTTTCGTGTTTCTGACGTATTGATATAATCAAGGTCAACTGTACTCTGTGCCACGATATAGCTTGATGATGACACATCAAAGCCGCCTATAGCCGCACCTGTATAGTTATAGTGACCGGCGGTATATTCAGGGTATGTTACAACGTCGATATTGCTGACCTGTTCAAAATAGCTTGGGAAGAATTTGCCTGTAGTAAAATCAGAATTATACTTCACCAGAACGGCAGAACGTGGATGAGCGTCACCATGGTCGAGGGCGACTATATGGTTGCCGTCGGTTTTTATAAACTGATTGAAGGAGTGGCTAACATAGCCATAATCAACGTTCATGATGCCGGTATACGAATCAGTGATAGTCATTGAAGGCATATCCACTTCAATGGTAACATTAGACTGATGATTATTGCCGTCGCTTGATTTATACATTTCGTGGCAGGTTCTCACAAGCAGGTGGTCACCGCTATGGGTCATTCTTGCCGAGCCTGCATCGAATGGAACTGTAGTGTTAGCTCCATACAGACCGCAGGACTTTATTTTGTTCCAATTCTTATCATACTTCGTGATACGGAAAACCTCGAGGGAGTCGTTTTGTTTCGGATTTTCCTGACCGCTAAGGACATAATAATTATTGCCGGAGTCATAGAAAGCACCAAAGACCGGCAGTTCATTGTCGATAAGCTTAGTGCTGAGCGGTTCAAAATCAGAGCTGTAATATTCCACAAGGAGCTTGCCCTCGATAGCGCCTGACTGGACACGCATATAATTGCCGTTGTCGCACACTGTCAGGTAAGATTTCACTGTGTCAGACCATTGCACATAGTCCTGATCATTCACATTAGAGCCTGAATACGCAACACATTGCGCCACGGCAAAGGCACTGAACGATCCAGCAGACACAGCAGTAGAAACAGCCATTGCGCCAGACAGAACAATGCCCAACATTCTTTTCTTCATATTCATCGATTTCATCACCTCATACAAAAACTTTTAAACGAGAACACCTTTATATATATAATATCACAACGCAAGGCGTATGTCAATGAAAATAAGTTACAATGAGAATGATTTCAATAAATTCGTCATACACCAAAGGTCAACGCAGTAAAAAAAGCAAAGTGGATACAAAACAAAAAAACGCCTTGACAAGGTTTGATGGGTGTGATATAATATTACAGTGGTATTTCGAGGTGTGGCTCAGTTTGGTAGAGCGCTGCGTTCGGGACGCAGAGGCCGTGGGTTCAAGTCCCGTCACCTCGACCAGTCACTCGCCGTGACGGGCATTGTCCGTCATGGCTTTTTTTATTATCAGAACTTAACGCCGCAGGGGGAGTTTTTGTATTACCTAAAAAAGTAGGGTTATGCTTTGAGAAACCGAAAAGCGTAACTCTTTTTATTTTGGTCGAAACGCAGGCTTGAACCCACTGTTCAACGTCCTGTCACCTCGACCAGTCACTCGCCATGACGGGCATCGTCCGTCATGGCTTTTTTTATTATCAGAACTTAACGCCGCAGGGGGAGTTTTTGTATTACCTAAACAAGTAGGGTTATGCTTTGAGAAACCGAAAAGCGTAACTCTTTTTTTGTATGCTCCACATAGCAAAAGTGCCTTATGACTAGCATTAAGGCACTTTATCGATTCAATCTTTCCCCAACCTCTCCGAAATCTCCAGTACAAGCTTCTGATCCTTCTCAGAAAGCCTCGATACGCTGTCCATGATTTTCTGTGTCAGAGCAGGGTTTTTGCTGTCATCGTCGAAAAACTGCTGATGATAAAGATATAGAGCAGATATAACAAACCATGCTTGAACGTGTCGAAAGTATCGAGCCTAGAATAAGAGATTATGCAGAAGAATGGCATATCAACATATTCAGACAAAAAGATCTCCGTTGGAGATATAAGAAAAACTCAGCTTATCACTACATATGGTATTGGCGCTATAGTTGACTTTAAGAACGATACTGTTGTTATCGCTTCTACAGACGATTGGGACTATTCCCCTAATGACGCTGATGAGGTAGAAAATCGAAAAATATTCAGCTTTTTAAGGAGTTTCATCAGTTTTATGCTGCTAAGCGTTTGTAGATATCCGCACCACATTGCATACAGCACTCTGATTTTCACTTGTCCAACTTCTTCTTTCCAAAAAAACAAATCAAACAGAATATCCACCACGTCTTTTACAAGAATGAATATCACCGCCGCCTCCTGTCCCCCAAGAGAGCGGCGGTATCTACACCACGCTACTTTTCAGTAAGATATTCATTTCTGTCAAACAACTGCTCAATTGAAAGATTTTTAAACCTCGGAATGTTGTATCCAAACGGCGAGTTGAGAGCCTTTACAAAGTCTTTCGTATAGCCGTGATTTTTTAAAAGATCGTCCTCATACTTTATTTTTTCTTCTTGCTTTATATCATCTTCCCTTTTCGTGATACAACGCTGCATAACATAATGATAAATGGAGAAGTAAGAATCCACTGTACGAATATCTCCTATGTATTCTTTCAGTTCACGAACTACAGTAAGATGAGCAATACAGTTGCGGTATTTTCTTGTCATGCTGCTGTCTGCATTATTAATATCGACTTCAACGCACTTGCGCAGCCGCTCGTTCTTTTTCAAGAACAAATTCGGCGACTTATCACAAAGTTCACAAAGCGTCTGTGAAAGTATCCTGTAGTCATTTTTCAAGTTCTTTGAAGCCAACTCAGGAATTATCTCCTTATACAGCCCAAAATCACGTTCAAGGCAGTGTATCGCAATAACATACCTTGCATTGACATTTACAAGATTTTTTACCAGCAGATACATGACCGTAAGATAAAGCCCGATAACAGCCTTTGCCCTCTCCTTAGCCACGTTTTCTCTGCCCTTTGCCTGCTGTTTCACATTTTTGAAATCATCAAATCTGATGTTCTTTATCATTCTCGCAAGCTCACTGCGCTTTGCTTCCAAAGGACTGTTCATGTCAGGAAATTCCACACAACTCTTGTAATAACGCTCTATCTGCGTGTCAGGGATACCCCCAAGAACAAACATGACAACTTTCTCATTCTTAGCCACTTCTCTTATCTTCTGAGCGTTCGCATACTTGATAAGGTATACAAACCGAGAGGACTCGATAACATTGTTTGTTATGAAATTTCTCAGACCATGTATGCCCTTGCCTTTTTCTTTAAGTTTTAGAATCTCGCTTATCCTATCGTCCGTGATCTTGTCGTCTATACCGAGTATAGTCAGTGCGTCACGGAACATCGTAAGCTTCGCCGAAGCCGCAGGCTTTCTCATGGAAGCAATGTTCTTTACGATAAAAAGTTCGTTGGTTATCCTCTGGCTGTCATTGAACAGCTTGTAGCCCGCCGTAAGCTCACACTCAACATTAACAGCAGAGCTTTTCATTATCTTCAAAAACTCCTTGATGTTATCAAACTTGCTGATAAGCGTTGTAAGAAGATCGTTTATCTCCTTGCCGTCAAGAAAATATGTGAGCATATATATCATTTTGGAGAAATACAAAAGGTCAGACGCATTCTTCTTTTCACTGTCAAGAATTTTCTCATCAAAATCCATGTCAGCCTTGCCAAGCTCCTTGATAACGTCACCGTTCATGTGGTCGGCGATATTTTCAAAATCATTCCTGAATTTGCCCCAAAGCTTTTCCGCTTCATCAGCATATATCCCCTCTTTTTCATCATCGGTCATTGAAAAACGCAGTTTGCGCACAAGAGCTTCGCCTGCGACAACATCATTTCTGTAATAGTTGCAGAAAAGCAGAAAATCCATAAGCTTGTACATCTTTGAGCGCACAGAGTCATATTGCTTGTCCTTAAATCTGAAGCCGTATTCGTCCAGCATTTTCTCACGAAGCTTTTTTATAGAAAAACCGAGATTTTTCTGAGATTTAATCACAATGAAATCGTAATAAAGGCGTATGATATCATCAGCCTCATAGCCTTTCATCATATCAATAAGCAAGCTGATATTGACCTTGTTTCCCTGGATAAAGCCCTTATTTATAGAATCAAATCTCTCATCTACAAGATAGTCGAGGGTTTCTCTGTATTCGGAATCAATAATGTCAATAAAGCTGTAAAGGTCTTCATGAAGCTTACTTGACTTATCATGGAAAACACTCTGCCTTATCTGCCCCACAATTGCAAGCATATGATAAACACGCTTTTTGTATGCTTCCGAAACTCTATTATCTTTCGTCTTTGGCTCTTCAAGACCGAAATAGCCAAGGCGCTTAGTTTTCAGCAGGGCATTGAACTTGCTAAGGCTTTTTCTGACATTCGCTTTCTTATCATCAGATAAACTGCTGTTATCGGGGTCAATAAAAACATCATAAATATTATTTGTGGAAAGATACCCAATAAAATCGTCATGACTTTCTGAACCCTTTACACCGAGCATATTGTTCAGCGCATAAACGATATTCGTTATATACACCGCAAGTATCTTTTCAATATCCAGAATATTGTAAATAAGCTGGATATGTATATTATCATCAAAAGTCTTGCCGAAAAAGCGCTTTTCAAGCTCCGATTTAAGCCCCAGCATATCCCATCTTACAGGCGAGCTTTCACCGCTTCTGTGAGTAGGGTTTGAAGTATTTATCTCCACTCCGCTCTCAAAGCCATGCTTGCTGGAAAAAGTGATGTTTACTTCGTTTACATCACAGAGCTCGATATTGCTGTTGTCCTTTGATGAAAGCTGAGTTTTGTTGTAGTCATTATTATCCACCTCATATTCAAGCACAGCAGAATTGCCCTTGCCAAAAGAGGTTATATACATTTTATTTTCGCTGACAAGAATAGACTTCATTCCTGCCGCCTTGACGGAGGATTTTTTCTTCTCTGCCGCAGGTGCAGCAGCCTCTGCAGCAGGCATGGCAGCGATCGCAGGAACAGCGTTATTATTTATCTCAGCCGCTTTGAGCTGTCTGGCTTTTTTCTGAGCCTCACGCAGCTCTCTAGGCTTCATTTTATTCTTTTTTGCCATAAATATCACTCCTTATATATATATTAGTTATCCCTTAGCGCATTGAGCGTTAAGGGATTTTTTTATTTGTTGATTTTAATGTTAGACTTTGCCAGCTAGTGCAAATTCGCACTAGTGTAGTAGATTACATGCAATAACGGTGAAATATCATTTGTTTTAGACTAGTGCAAATTCACACCAGTGTAGTAGTATCAGTTTATCAACTTCTGTTTTAAAGAGGTTTTAGACTAGTGCAAATTTGCACCAGTGTAGTAGGAGTGAGGAAGAGTACATCGTCAAGCTGTCGTTTTAGACTAGTGCAAATTCGCACCAGTGTAGTAGGGTACTGTCCTAACTGCGGAACTAGAATGGGTTTTAGACTAGTGCAAATTCGCACCAGTATAGTAGCTAGAGCTAACAGAGAAGCTATTGCAGAGGTTTTAGACTAGTGCAAATTCGCACCAGTGTAGTAGATGATAAACTTTCAAAATGATTACGAAGCGGTTTTAGACTAGTGCAAATTTGCACTAGTGTAGTAGGAAAAATAGAGAAAGAAGCCTTTGCTCACTGTTTTAGACTAGTGCAAATTTGCACTAGTGTAGTAGAAAAGAAAAACATACTTATACAAATTTTCTGTTTTAGACTAGTGCAAAATTGCACCAGTGTAGTAGGTCAAAGTAGACAAAATAATCAATGATATTTTGTAATAAAACACCAAACTTATTTTATCGACGCTTTAATATATATATATATTATACCATTTTCAGACACAAATGTCAATAGAAAGTGGCTATTTTACACAAAGCATTTTTATCACCTCCCGTCCTTTGTTCTGTATACATTATACCACCTTATCATCGTCAACAAAAGTGTAATTTTCAAAAACTTTTTTGTCTATGCTTTTGTGCATTTATCACGTTTTTACGGCATTTATATTATGATTTTAGCAAAATAATTTTCTATATCATTGACAAAAAGCTACTTTTGTGATATAATGGATACAAGAGGTGATAAAAATGAGCATGACTCCAAGCACATTCCTGCCCAAGCGTGACACAAACATACCATATATCGCAGAGGTACAATCCATACCACTCTCCCCCTCTGCATATGCCGTCATTGTCAAGGACAAGTCCATATTTGAAACAAGCCTTTTCCCTAACGGCGGCAGTGTATCAATGTCCTCATTTCTCACAAGGATATTTGATTCCGCATATATCGCATCATTAAAATACAAAAGCGAAGAATATAATGGGATACCGCTTCTGAACGCATTTGTCCAATGGCAGATCGAGGAGATCGATGACAGCCTTGATGATAAAAGCAAGGAGATAATAAAAAGCTATCTTATCTCAAAGCTCTCTGCAAAATACGAAAAGACCAAGACCGAAAATGCAGTGCGAGTAAGGCTAAGCATATGCCGTGACCTTTACGATACACTGAGCAGTGATGACCTTTATTATGAAAACAAGGTGTACAGCTCGACCCTAAGAAGATTTCTGAAAGCCGTGTATGAGGACTATGCCCTGCTGTCAGATTGCGAACGAGAAAGGCTCATTTTCGCCGACAATATCATAAAAATAAATGAAGTAATCAAACAAAACGGCAGCAGATATTACAGCTTCATTTACGCATATTCTAATATGTACAGCCGTGAAAAGCGCCGCATAAGGCTTATCCCATACCGTATCGTCAGCGACGAATATAAGATGTATAATTATCTTGTCTGCCTGTCCGATGAAAAAAGCGCAGGCAAAGAGTTCAAAGCCGACAGCTATCGCATAAGCAGATTGAGCGGACTAAGCATTGCAGAAAAGCTCAGTCAAAAGGAATACTCCTCCGTCACCGAATACGAACGGCTGAAAGAGGTTCACGTCAAGTCCGTGAAGCACCTACTCAGCGACCCACGTTTTGGCAGTGATGAGAGCGATATCTCCAAAGTGTACCTCACCGAAAAAGGCGTTGAAATGTTCGGCAAAATACTCTATCAGCGCCCCATACTGAAAGGCAATGAAAAGCCCAAGCCCAACACTGTCAACGAGTTCATCTCCCCGCCTATCCAAGTCAAATACTATTTCAATAAGTTCGGCAAAGACGGCGTTATCCTATCCCCAAGCGACTCGTTTGAAGAAATGAGAACGCTGTATGTCGAGGGGGCTGAGGCGTATAACCGAGAAGTTGAGAAGTGAGAATATAAATGAAAATTATAGCAAAAAACACCCCTATACAGAAATATACTCATGATATCATAAATAGTCAGGCTCTGAGAAGAGTGAATATATAAGTTTATCTTTATAAAATAAACCGACCCCATTCGCTAGACTTTTTGACCTAGCAAATGGGGTCGGTTCAAATATCAATATCAATAAGCAAAAAAAATCAAAACATAAAAGCAAGCATAATATGCGGATCACTTTACTTTTCTGCCGTAAACCTTGCCCACTCATATTCCGCTGTAAGCGGAACTGTACCGTCAAAGGCTTTCAGCCAGCTGTCAACGCCAATGCCGTTCCACGCATTCATCATTATTTTACCAGGCGTAACAGGCAGATTTTCAGTAGCCTTGTATGCTTCCTTTCCGTCAACATACCAAGTTATGCCGTCCTCTTTCCACTCAAATGCGTAAGTGTGAAAATCCTCAGAAGCGTCAAATCCAAGATCATACATATATTCGTGTTTGCCAACACCATTGGTGTAGTAATTGAACTGCACCTTTGTTGTGTCCTTGCCAAGGACTTCAACGTCAATTTCGTCCCAAGGATTATCCTCCGACGGACCTGTGTATGTAAAGAACGATGATACAACGCCGTCATTCTTTATGGCTTTCATTGAAACCTCATAAAGTCCATAGCCATAATTTTCCTTTGAACGATACTCGCCGCCTCTGTACGCTTCGGAATCGCCCATACTGTCAATGGTAAGCTGCATTTTTCCGTCATTGAAAGTCACGTTATCTTCGCTCCACGAACAGTTGAATGGATCACCATTTGACCAGCCTGCTGAAATGGAAAAATCATTTGACGCACCCTTGCTGAAATCCGCCTCAACAGTGTATGGAGAATTGCTTTCCGTTTCCGCCTTGCTGCTGACATCTTGCGAAGAACTGCTGTCAGATGAAGCACCGCAGCCACCCATAGACATAACTATCATTGTGAGAATCGACATAGCCAAAACTTTTTTCATTTTTCATTACCTCCGAATAAATATCAGAATTTTATCTTCTATAAGTATTATAAATCAACAGATGTGATATTTATATCAGAAAAGTAATGCAAATATCAGATTATTAACATCAACTTATATTTTCGATCTGCTTGTGCTATGCTTGTTCCAGTTTGCACGGAAAAACTGATCTCTATACTGTTTCGGCGTAAGTCCTGTCTGTTTCTTAAAGCAGGCAATAAAATGGCTGTGCGAGCTGAAAGCAAGATAATTGGCTATATCAAGCGGACTATATTCAGAATATCTCAGCATATTTTCAGCCGCTTGTATCCTTTTAGACATAATAAAATCAGAGATCTTTACGCCAACTTCCTCTCTGAAAAGCTTTGAAAGATACTGAGGCGTTATGTTCAGTTCATCAGCTATCTGATTGACGGTCACGCCCTTGTAAATATTATCGAAAATGCAATCAAAGCACATAAGGATATGCTTTGAGTAAACGTTCTGTGACGCAGCCTTTTTCATTTGCTTTGTATAATAAACGATGACTTCTTTGTGTACAGCCATAACGCTTTCTTCGTTGCGGCACTCATCACATTTATTAATGTATATATCGCTTATGGTATACGCAGTTTCCGGGTCAAGTCCACCCTCAATGCAAAACCTGCACAGCATAGCTATGGTTATGACAAGATGATACTTGACGTTTCTAAGTTTGTCTTTGCTGAGTCTGCCCTTTCCGTTTGTATCCAGCGGCGTATACAAACGTTTGACCGTTTCAAGGTCGCCCGCCCGCACCGCAGAGTAAAATTCCAGCTCCGTTTCATATGGTGAATGATGATAGTCATTTTCCTTTTGCATAAACTGCCGCTTAGACAATTCTCTGTTTATTTCCATAGCTTTCACCCCCTGCTTTTTAGATTATTATATCATATTTACAGACACAAGTAAAGCTTCATATTTATAGAAAAAGGACGGCAAATCACCCTGCCGCCCTTTTTTCTGATAATTAGATATTATTTAGCCTCTTTCATTGAAGTCATAGCCTCGTCGATAAGATAATCTATAGCCTTTTCATTTTCCTGAACGACCTGTGACCAGCTCTTTGACTCCTGCGGATTCATTGTTCCTCTTATTGCAGTATCGCAAATAGAGTTAAGGTCGGCAGATACGCCCTGTTCAAAGTCAAATACAGGGTTCTGTGCAGACAGATCATAGATAGTTTCTCTCATTTCAAGCATCTCATCTGTCCAGCCGTAATCGTCCTTGTACTGATCAAGGGTTATCTGATGTGCAGCCTCGTCAAGCTCTGCATAACGGCAGCATTCAAGGAAAGCTGCCACACCCTCAGGATTTTGAGCGTTTCTTACAATGCTAAAGCCATGTACTCTTGAAGGGATATACTGTTTATCACTATCAGCCGAGCAAGGAACAGGAACGAACATTACCTCTCCCTTTGATACATCGCCATAGTTTACAGTTGTTGACGGAGCATTTTCAAGCGCCCAGAGTCCGATAGGATAGAAAAGCGTCAGACCTGTTGCCATTCCGCTTCCCTCTGCGTCCCCTCTGAGTTTCCAGTTATTCTCGTGCTTTGGATAAACAACATTGTTCTTCTGCAGCTCATACATCATATTCTGAGCCTTAGCTATCATAGGGTCAGAAATATTATTTACAAGCTTGCCGTCTGTGATACCGATGAGCGGCACACCTGAAGACTGCTGCAAAGCCTTTTCATAATACCAGCCGTCAAGTGCGTATTTATCGCTTTCAGCGTCAGTAAAGTCAAGACACATTTCTGTGAATGTATCCCAGTTCCACTTGCCTTCTTTGAAAAGCTCAGCAGGATCATCATAGCCGTTATCTTCCATTGTCTGCTTGTTGTATACAAAAACATATGCAGGGTCTGTTCTGATAACGCTCACATAATGCTTATCGCCAAGCATAAACTGATCTGTCGCACCCTTTATGTCTGTCCAAAGAGGCTTTGAAAGATCGATATAATCGTCGATAGGCTCTATCATTGACTTTATAGCACCCTTAGGGAAAACGTCCATATCATCAGCACCGATGAAATCAGGTGAATCATTTGACATTACAAGTGCCGCAAGATCGTCAAACTTAGTTTCCCAAGTGGTCTGCACCCAGTTTATCTTACCATTATACTTTGTCTTGAACAAAGCAAGGTCAGCACCTATCTCCTTGTCCTCTGCCTCAGTAGGGTTGATATCCCAATGTGAAAACCACTTTATTTCGTTGCTCTTGAGATCTCTCACATCTTTCATATCATCAGCAAGTCTTTGAACTATCTGCTGCTGATCTTCCTTAAGCTTTTTGTCAACTACCTTGCTTGATGAATCACTTGAACTTCCGCAAGAAGCAAATGCTGAAAGCGAGCAAACCGCAAGGGCAAATGTTAAAACTCTTTTTGCATTATTCATAGCCATACCTCCGAATATTACTTTCTTCTCTTTGCAACGATCACTGCTGTGCCGGCAAGAGCGATAACAGCAAGTGCTCCGCCAACAGCCGCACCTGTTTCTGCTGCCTTAGATGTATTGTCAGATGCTTTTGAAGATGCAGCCGCTGCTGCAGAAGTCTTGTTTGCATCCGCCTTAGATGAAGAAACGTCTTTCTTTGACGTATCAGCCTTTGAGCTTGAAGCATCAGACTTTGAATCTGCCTTTGAAGCATCTGTTTTTGACTCTCCGCCCTCGGCAGATGCAACACCGAAATCAAGCGTCATTGAAAGTGTGCCGCCGTTGAAAGCGCCTTCCTTCTCCCAGCCTGCGACCTCAGGACAAGCTTTCTTTGTTACCTCGCCTGTTTCCTCATTGACCTCGTCAGTTGGTCTGATATGTATTCTTATTCCACCCTCTGCGTCCTCGTCCATTGAAGTGATAGAATTAAGCGAATCAAAAACTGTTGTTGTGCCGTCCTCGGCAACGAACTTTGCGTCAGATATCTTAACGTCCACAGGATAAATACCATCAGGCAGATTTGCCACCATAACGCCCATATCTCCAAGAGTTCCCTTGCCTGACATTGTCTTGTCGGTGATAACTTTGCTTATCTTATATTCAACAGTTATCTTGCCAGCATCATCGATGCCTACCCAGTCACCCTGATTCCAGGTCCAGTCCTGACCCATATAAAAGCCCATTGCTCCGATAGAGTAATATGAGTCATTCATTTTTGAGTCCTCCTCTGACGGGTGAACAACATCGCCAAGCTTTGCTGCCGAAACAGAAACTGACATCATTGTTGCTGCGAGAACCGCTGCTGAAAGACCTGCTACAAATTTTTTGATTTTCATAACCTTTTTCCTCCTATTTTTCAATAAAATTTTTCGCTAAAAGCAATTTATTTTGTTGTTTCTGTATATATTATAACCATGTAATCGTTTTGTTTATATCAAAAACGTAACATAAATATCATAAAAGTGTTTAATATCGAATTTATGAAAGATTATAAATATATGAAAACAGACCCACTTGATATTCAAGCAGGTCTGTTTATTCGGAAGTTATTATAAGAAAGTGACTATGAATTATTATGTTTATATTATACGCTTTGTTTTAAAACTATTATATCAATATTCAATTATTTATATCAAATAATTATCGTAAATAGAATTTTATGAGCAAACATCAATTTATGAAACTAAGCATAAAAAAAACAAGCTCGGCAAACGTGACCGAGCTTGTCCAAAAATGGAGTTATATGAAGAAATGATCTATTAAAGATATTTTACCAGTTCATCAAGAACGCTGTCAAGATGTCCGTCAATAAAGCCATAGTCAACACCTTTGTATGACCAAGCCGCTCTTCCGATAGAACATTTCTCAAAGGCACTGCTTATATCCTTGTACCAGTTAAGAGTATTTTCAGCAGATGCAAGATTTATAACACCGTATTCGCCACAATACATAGGAACATTTCTTTCCTCTGCGACCCTTACAGCCTCAGCAAATCTTCCCATAAAATAATCAGGCGTAAATTTCTCTGTCTTGACTTCCTCGTATGTCTGCATATATTCAAGACCAAGGCGCTTTATCTCAGTTCTGTATTTTGGGACGCTTCCCGGATAATCGATCCTGAAATCTTCTGGCATCTCATCTACCCAATAGGCAGCCTGATGAGTGAAAAGAAATGGGTCATAGCAATGGAAAGTATAAACTATATGCTCGTCATAAGGCTTATCAAGGTCTTTCATTGAATCTATAGAGTTGTTCCAGTAGCTGCCCACAATAATATTTATATCAGCACTATATCTTCTAATAAGCTTTATGGCATTTTCAACGATAGCATTCCACTTTTTGCTGAACTTAGGGTCAGTTACCTCATTGAGAAGTTCAAAAGAGACCCTGTCAGAATATTTGCTGAAACGCTTTGCAAACTCTTCCCAAAGGTCATAGAATTTCTGCTGAAGATCAGCGTTATCAAAGAATCCGCTTTCAGCCTGAGCCTTGTCAAAGAAAAAGCCCATTGTCTTATGGAGGTCAAGTATCATATTGATACCGTTATTTCCGCACCAATCGATACACTTCTGAACATAGTCGAAGCCGCTCTCTATAAAGCCGTTTTCGTCCTGAAAGATATTATAATCCACAGGCACTCTAACGTGGTCGCAGCCCCAGCCCTTTATACGCTTGATGTCCTCCTCTGTAATAAAATTATCAAGATGTTCCTTACTGTAATCGCATTGTGACAGCCAGCCTCCGATATCGATGCCGTGCATATAGCCATTAAATTTTCTCATATTTTTAACCGTCCTTTCTGATTCTAGTTTTGTTTGCAACTATATCGTATCACTATATGGACAGAAATTATATCATAATTTTAATATTCGTGTAAAAATCGTAATGTTATTATGACGTTTTAAACATATTTCTCTAAACTATTGACATGCATTACGTTGCACATATAAAATTGCACTCCTCAGATTGGCGGATAGACTGTACATAAAATAATGCAAGACCGCCGCAGGTCACGAATTAATACGACCTGCGGCGGTGACTTCTTTTATAGTTATCTGTGATCTAATTACCTTGAAACATAGCTAACATACTATTTCATATCCAGCGGATAAACAGGTCTTCTTATCTTCTTAAATTCACCGATCTTTGTAACGTCAGGATTATTGACACCTATACTCTCTGCTGTAAAATATACATATTCCTTGTCGCTAAAATTTGCCTTGTATGAATGGCCGAAGCCTTTGAGAACGAGAACTGAATATTTGTTGCTGTCAATGTCAAGATGTCTAAAAATATTTATCATCTCCGTTGGAACTTTATTTTCAGTTACAACAATATCTGCTTGTTCCGTGCTAATAACAGCTATGCGACCATAATCAGTATATGTTTCCCCATAATCTGCAAATTCTTCACCATTAGCTTCGCACATTGGTATTGGTTTGCAAATGAGTTTAGTGACCACCGCCGTTATCGGTAAAGGTCGTCCGTGCTTATTATCAGTTTTTCCACCAAGAAGTCCCTTTATAACAGCACCCTCTCCTGCTGCAAAAGCCATTTCCGTGATCTCTCTATCACAGATAGTTGATACCCCTATTTTATTTATACCGCCCTCAATAAGTTTATCAAGAATATAAGTACCATCAGCAGGACCGCCGCCGAGCGGGTCATCACATTCATCGATAACGGCATATTTCTTTGAAGGTGCACTCTTTATTGTGCATATTATTTTGTCAAGTGGATCAAGGTGCACAAAGAAACTATCTTTTTTGTCTATAAATATATTTGATATGTCATTACATATCGCCTGTGCATCGGATACATCTGTTGTCACCGTACAAATAATAGACGGACCTGCATTATATTTGTCAGAGCCATAAAAGCCTGCAAATGGTGATACATTGATAACGCCTGCCTGTTTTTCATATTCAAAAGCTTGGGCTATAAATGGCGTCATAGCACCACCATTTGTATCTGTATTGATCGCAGGCAAAAGGAGCGGTGGCTGAGCATATGCCGTTTTCATTACAAAGCCTTCTTCAAGCTGTCTATGATATATCTCCACACATTCCGATTCACGTTTCCTTATATCAACGTGAGGTTCTGTATTATAACCCAGAAGAAGGTCTGCATTCTTCACCATAAGAGGAGATACATTTGCATGCAGGTCAAGTACAGCATATATCGGCGTACCTTCTCCAACAAGTGCCTTGATTGAGCTGAGCAAGTCCCCCTCACAATCATCAAAGCCTTCAACTACTGCTGCACCATGGAGATTGAGAAACACAACATCAGGCTTAGCAAAGGCGATCCTTTCAAGCATTCTCTCTTTTATAGCGACATATACATCTTTTTCAATAAGTCCCGACGGCGTAGCAAACGCAGCTGGCAGAGGTAATACATCATCATTATACTTTGCCAATGTTCTCAAAAAGCCCGTTATCTCACGAGCGTCGTTGAAATACTCCGTAAACTCCTTAACATCATCAGTATCAATGTAATCACGAGCTTTAAAGCTGTCAAGGTCTGTGCGTATAGCACAGAATGTATTTGTTTCGTGAAAAAAGCCGCCTACCGCCGCTCTCATAAAAATCATCTCCAATAGTCATTATTAAGGGTTTAACATTACCTTATAAAAATTATATTAAATTATAAAAGAGATTTCAAGGTCATAACACCACAATTGTCTCTGTGTTCTTTGCACAATTACTGATTATTGTGCACTCGCAACAACATTATTTGTAACTTGCACAACTTGATTAATCTTGTTTATTGTGATATACTTAGGTCATAGAAAGACAAAACAGAATATTTCAAAGAACAAAGACGTTATTTCCTTTTCAAAGGCAAATGGCGTCTTTTTTATTCAGGAGGTTGGATTACATGAAAAAAATCGAAATTATCACAAGAACGGAAAAGCTAGAGATTATCAAGAAGATCCTTGTCAATCACAATTGCCTTGGTCTCACCGTTTATTCAGTAATGGGTTGTGGACGTCAGAAAGGTCATATCAGCAAAGCTGAAAATGATGATGTTGCAACTAATCTTCTCCCTAAGATATATGTTATGACAGTTGTAAAAGACAGTGAGCTAAAGCTCATTATGAACGACATCTACAATGAGATTGGTACAGGAACACACGGCGATGGCAAGGTATTTGTATCTAACATCGAAGATGCCATGAGAATCCGTACAGGAGAATGTGGAGAAAATGCTTTGTAAGCAGTAAGAGAGGTAACTATGAAAGAGAAAAAAGTAATAGTGTCCTTAAAAGGCATATCAAAAACATATGACAATGATGTCAAGGTCGTCAAGAATATTGATCTGGATATTTATGAGGGCGAGTTTTTGACTATTCTTGGAGCTTCTGGCTGCGGCAAAACCACCACGCTGCGTATGATAGCTGGCTTTGAGGACGTTTCCTCCGGCGATATTTGTATCGACGGCAGCTCCGTGATAGGTGTTCCGCCTTATAAAAGGCAAGTAAATACGGCTTTTCAAAGTTATGCTTTGTTTCCTCATCTTAGCGTTTATGACAACATTGCATATGGTCTGAAAGTAAAAAAAGTTTCCAAAGCAGAGATACACGAACGTGTTTCACATATGCTTTCGCTTATCAGGTTAGACGGATATGAAAAAAGGAAGCCTGCTCAGCTTTCAGGCGGACAAAAACAGCGTGTATCTATTGCAAGAGCACTCATCAATAATCCAAAGGTATTGTTGCTTGACGAACCATTGGGGGCTCTTGACCTTAACCTCAGAAAGCAGATGCAGCTGGAATTGAAAACAATGCAGAAAAAGCTTGGCATAACATTTATATACATCACTCACGATCAGGAAGAGGCTCTGACGATGAGTGACAGGATTGCTGTAATGCACAAGGGCATACTTGAACAGGCCTGTTCCCCAAAGGAACTTTATATGAAGCCAAAAACAAAATATGTTGCAGAATTTATCGGTGAGTCAAATATCTTCGAGGGCGTAGTAAAGGACAGAAATAGCGACAACTGTACAGTTGCAATCGAAAGTGGAAACATCCTGTGCAGCGATGATGGTTATGTTGCAGGACAAATGGTATATGTTTGCATTCGTCCAGAAAAAGTACGGATCACAAGAAAAGCAGGAAGCGGCAATTCACTGCCAGCCGAGATAAAGGAGCAGATATTTACTGGCAATATGATGAAACATATTGCCGTGCTTTCTAACGGACACGAGATAAAAGTTGCAGACATTGCTTCCTACAACGATATAAATATCGGTGACAAGGTATATCTTGAATGGGACGCAAAGGACGCTGTAATGATCAAAAATCCGACAGGCCCTATGGCCGAAAATTTTGACACATTGCGGGGGGTGCAGTAAATGACAACATCACGCAGCAGGTTCAATTTCACGGCACTTGTATATATTCTCCCACTAACTTTGGCACTTCTGCTGCTGGTGGTACTTCCACTTTTATATGTTGGAGCAATGAGTTTTATGGGACGTGGCGCATACGGCGGCACTATCAGAAGATTTACAGTTGACGCTTATGAGTCTCTTGCAGATTTTACTTATCTCAAAGCCGTAGGAAGATCAATATGTATGGCTCTTAAAAGTTCTGTATTATGCATATTGCTTGGATATCCATTTACCTTTATTGTGGCAAGAAAGTGGAAAAAATCAGGCAAGCTGCTTATGTTTCTGCTCATGATACCTGTTTACACCAGTAGCCTTGCAAGACTATATAGCCTTGTTATAATGTTTAATTCATCTGGCTTGATAAATACTGCTCTTATGAAGCTTCATATCATAAGCTCACCTTTACAGATACTTTATACAAACGGCTCGATCACAATTGGGCTTGTACAATATCTTCTGCCGTTTGCAGTAATGCCGTTATATTCATCTATAGAAAAACTTGACGAAGCAACTATCGAAGCGTCTTATGACCTTGGAGCAGGCAAGATAAAGACCTTCATAAAGGTAATTCTCCCTATGACTTTTCCGGGAATAATCGCAGCATTTATCATTCTTTTTGTTCCTGCTATAGGCACATATTTTATTACAGATGTTATCGGCGGTGGAACAGTATATATGATAGGTAACATTATATGCAACCAATTTCTCAGTGCAAGGAACTGGCCTCTCGGTGCAGCACTCTCAGTGTGCGTTGTAATATTCATTCTGCTTATGCTTTATCTTTACAGTAGGATAGGAAACCTTGATGATTTGGGGGCGATGTAAATGAAAAACAGCAAACTTATAAATAAAATAACGAATGCTTATGTGATGCTAATATATGTGTTTGTATTTATCCCTGTAATAGTTATGGTCGCATTTTCATTCAACAGCCTGCCTTCAAATCAGCATTGGGAAAGCTTCACGTTTGATTATTACAGCAAACTGTTTTCTGATAGTGAAATGATCCAAGTACTTATAAACTCACTTACACTGGCAGTAGTAAGTACGCTTGCCGCTATCTTTATCGGCACCCTTGGTGCATATGCGCTTTGCAGGCTTAAATTCAAGGGCCATTCGTTTCTGAATTTTATGGTTTTTGTACCTATGGTGATACCAGAAATAGTTATAGCGGTAGCATTTCTTGGGCTTACAGGTGCAGCTGGCATATCAAAAGGCTTTGGGGTTATGGTATGTGCGCATACTATATTCATTCTTCCGTATATTATTGTTACGCTCAAGTCAAGATTTGCAGACTATGATGTTTCTATAGAAGAAGCTTCACTTGACCTTGGTGCAAACCAGATATATACATTCATACACATCATCTGTCCTATGATACTTCCAGGTATTTTTACTGGCGGACTTATGGCATTCTCGCTGTCATTTGACGATCTTATCGTATCAAATTTTCTCAGCAACACGGGATATACCACACTTCCTGTAAAAATATACTCAAATCTGAAGGTAGGTATCTCACCTGAATATAACGCATTGTTCACCATAATATTTGCGGTAATGCTTATAGCTACCGCGGCTATTGCAATAAAAAAGAAAAGAGGAAAGTAAAATGAAAAGAAGAAAATTTTTGGCGTTGACAGCAGCATTGGTATTGGCGGCAACAACCGGACTGGCTTCCTGTGGAAACAATTCAGGCAGCCAAGGCGACACAAAAGAACTTAATATGATTCTCTACCCTGACTATGTCCCTCAATCTGTTATTGACAGCTTTGAAAAAGAAACAGGCATAAAGTGTAATATCGACTATGTTGACAATGATACTCTCATCTATACCAAGTGGTCAGAAGATCCCAAGGGTTATGATATTGGTCAGCCTGCTATTTCTACTCTGCACGCACTTATCGATGCAGATATGCTTCAAGAAATAAGCTATGAAGATATTCCAAACAGCAAATATATTTCCACAGATAAATGTGATATCTCACTGAATGACAATGACAAGAAGTACTCTATTCCATATAACACCACAGGCGGTTACACTTGGATATACAACACAAAGACCTTTCCTGTCACTATCACAAAAATGGATGATCTTCTTGATGAAAAGCTTCGTGGTCAGATCGTTACAATGCCTTATTCGTTCATGTGGTATCCGTCAGCACTTATGCACCTTGGATATTCAGACTCCTCTACAGACGGAAAGGAGATTGCTGAAGCAACAGAATGGGTCAAGAAGCTTACTGCGAACGTAAAGGTGTTCGACGGCGCAACACCAAGTTCTTCTGTGAAAAATGGCGAATGCAGTGTCGCTCTTACATTTGCAAGTGACGCTTCAAGGGCGCTTCTTGATGACCCTGATCTTGATTACCTCAAGGTAGAAGACCAGACATTTATGCAATGCACACAGTATTGGGTTATTGGAAAGCAATCGCCTAACAGTAAGAATGCTGAAAAGTTTATTGATTATATATGCGACCCTAAAATTTATGCAGAGTGTTTGAATACATACCCCGCTATATCAAATAATGAGGAAGCGCTGAATTATGTTTCCGATGATTATAAGAAAATAGAAGGTATGTTTGAGATCCCTGATGATAAAAAAATCATACATTCTCAATTCGGACATCCCTACTGACGCACTTTCCGCATATGATGAACAATGGAATAAGATCATGTCAAACTAAGGAGTGATCCTATAATGAGCAAAGACTATTCTGAGATAGCATACAAACATACACGTTTTTTTGTTGAAGAATGCGGAGAGCGTATCGCAGGCACTGCACAGATGAACAAGGCAGCAGAACACGCTGTCGAAGTGTTCAGATCTCTCGGCATGAAATATATCCAGCATCATTTTCAAGTACCTGTTTGCAGCACTGAAAAAAGCGTTGTTGAGTTGATCTCAAACAAGCAGATCACACCTCTGCCACATACTAATATGTGCTTCTGTACAGATACACCAGAGGGTGGCTTAACAGCGGAAGCTGTACTTATACATTCAGACGTCAAGAAAATGGGTGTTATCGGCGAGATCTATCCTATCAGTGACAAGTGTATAAAAACAGATATCAAAGGAAAGATCGTAGTTATAGAGCGAAGCGTTCTTATGGATTACCCAGATATAGACACCTACAAGGTACTTGAAAAATATAAGCCCGCTGCCGTAATATTCACAACAGACGAGTCACAGCAAGGCATACCATATGTGTATTCAAATTTTGAGTACAGAGAAGCACAGTATATGCTGCCGTCATTCATAATGAACAAAAATGATGTGAATAAACTGTTCAGCCAAAATGATAAGGTCATACTGCACGTTGAATTAAAAACTCAGGTTCAGAAAAAAGAAAGCACCAATACGATAGGTGTGATAGAGGGTACAGACAAGCAAGATGAAGTGATCTTGATCTCAGGTCATCTTGACTCGGCAGTCAGCAGCAAAGGTGCTGTTGATGATGCAGGTGCAATAGGCACTGTTATGGCATTAGCAGAAAAATACAAGGCTCTATCCGACAAGGGCGTCAGAACACATAGGACCTTGTATTTTGCCTGCTGGTCGGGTCACGAACCTGGTCTGCACGGAAGCAAATACTTTTTGCAGCAAAACCAGGACATTTACAAACGTATAAAATATAATATCAATTACGATATCATTGGAATGGCAACGCCTTATTCCATAACCTATGCAGGCGTAAAAGACTTTGAAGCGATATTTGAAAAAATATTTGAAAAGTGCGGCTCAACGTTGGACATTTTTTCCGGACCTGTTCCCTGTGACACACTAAATCTCACATCAAACAAAATTCCTAGTCTTACTATGTCAAACGGTGGATTCGTATGGGGACATACGCCTGCTGATGATATGAAAAACATTGACAAAAGGGGCTTTGATCAGCCTATTGATTTTTCAAGTGAGCTTATAAACTATCTTGACAGCCTTGAAAAAATACCTCAGGGATACACTGATGATATTGAAAAACAGCTTGATATATATGCCACACGATATGGCTGGGATTTCTGACAGGAGGCATATGTTATGAAAATAATTGATCTGAGCGGCGAATATACAGAAAAAATGTGGTATTATGGTGAGCCATATACGCCATACAGCGTAAAAGATCTTGCGTGTGTCGATAAAAATGGCTATATCGCAAGAGAATATACACTGACAGCCCACACAGGCACTCACATAGAAAACAGCGCTCATTGGAGCGAAAATGCACAGGGAATAAGCGAGACCCCTATTGAGAAATTCGCAGGTAACGCTCGGTTACTTTACCTGCCGTTCTCAGAAAGCAAAGAGATAACAGTGAAAAGACTAAAGGCAGCAGGTGCTGATGATCTTGAAAAAGACGAGATATGTATTATCCGAACAAATTGGGATAGCTTTTGGAACAAAAAAGAATATGTATCTGAAAGCCCATATATTACAGTACCTGCGGCAGAATATCTTGTATCAAAGGGAATAAAACTCGTGGGAATGGACAGCCCTATGATAGGCGATCCGAATGACGGGATCTCATCAGTAGGAGCTGACCTCGTTCTTCCTGACTATAAGTTTTCAGAGGCAGGGATACCGATAATACTTGGTCTTGTAAATTTATCATCTCTGCCTGAAAAGTTCTTTTTTACAGCCTTTCCACTAAAACTGCATAACGGTGAAGGAAGTCCCTGCCGTGCAACTGCAATAACATTTTAAGATAAAGGAGCTATTTATTATGGAATATGAAATTCAGAAACATCTGCATTATGCAGGAATACCAAGTTTTAATCTTTATCCGTACACACAGGATACTGAATGTGCTGACATAACTATAATGGGTGTACCTTTCGATAGTGGTGTTACAAATCGTCCAGGTGCAAGACTTGGACCAAGAGCTATAAGAAATATGAGTCAGCTCACAAACTGCTTTGCCTACCCATGGAGCTACAAACTCAGCGATAAAGCAAAGATCGTTGATTACGGCGATGTAGGATACTATGTGGGTGCAAATACAACGAAGGTAATGCTTGAGGAAACGTATAATACTGCCAAAAAAGTTTTTGAATCTGGCAGCAAACTTCTTACCCTTGGCGGAGACCACACTATTCCATATGGTATGGTCAGAGCTGCAAGCGAAAAGTTTGGAAAACTTGCTCTGCTGCATTTTGACTCTCATCAGGACAGCACTCCGTCCACTGATGGAAATGTATCCCACGCAAACTTCGCATATGACTTACAGGCTGAGGGGTGTATCGACCCGTCACATTCGGCGCAGGTTTTTATAAGAACTGAAATGACTAAATGTGGATATAATATTTTCTATGCTATGGACGCTGTAAATATGGATATGAAAGAGCTAGCTAGACAGTTGAAAGCCATTGTGGGCGATATGCCTGTATACATAACCTTTGATATCGACGCTCTCGATCCCTCGGCTGCACCAGGTACAGGTACGCCTGTTATCGGCGGTCCTACCTCAGCTCAGGCAAGGCAACTACTTTACGAACTGCGTGGTATCAATGTTGTAGCAGCAGATCTTGTAGAGGTGCTTCCCGCATATGACCACAGCGAGATCACCGCACTTGCGGCGGCAACGATCGCACAGGACCTTATGTATCTTATGTATAATAAAGAATAAATCTCGCATCTCCAGCCCATAGTTTTACCTATGGGCTAAAGGTGTTTTTAGGAGTGATAACAAATGAACTGCGAAGATCTAATGAACATACCCAAAATATATTCAGGAATGAAGCTTATAGCGGGTGGGTCAGGAATGTACAGAAACATACGGTGGATATATTTTGCCGATTGTACACAATGTCTTTCAGATGATTTTAAAGTCTCACAGTTGATACACGGAGGAGAACTTGTTATTGTCACAAATGCAGCACTCACAGACAATGATGACAAAATGCTCAGTATGATTGTGGAAATGAACCAAAAGAATATAGCTGGGCTTGTTATAAATGTCGGACAGATATCACCTATGCTGACCGAATACTGCAATGACAACGAACTACCGCTGTTTGAACTGTCCTATGATCTGCACCTCATTGATCTTTCACAGATCGTATGCAAGGCATTGGTGGAAGAAGAAAGCAACACAAACTCGATAGATCAGCTTCTTGCTGCAATAATTTATTCCTCTAATATAAATGACGCTGATATAAAGATACGGGCAGGCTATCTAGGCACTAATATATCGGATAAAAATCATATAGTCGTGCTGAAGTTAAACAAAAACAACAAACTTCAGGACTCTTATGAAAATCTGCAAAGATATATCAGATATGAATTTAAAAACTATGGTTTGCAAAAAATGCTGATGCTCTGGCAAATAGATACAGGCATAATGCTTATCCCCTCGGAGCTATTTAGCCGCGATCTGCTCTCCAATATACTCACAAGGATAATAGACCACATTAGTTCTTACTACGGCATTGACGCAAAGGCAGGGATAGGATCTGCATATGAATACATATCGGAATTAAAGAAAAGCTTTCAGGAAGCTCTGAACTCCATTAAAATATCACACTCTGAAAGAAAAAATCAGAAAGTATTCTTTTACGATAATCTCGGTATCTACTCGCTTATCGCGCAGATAAAAAATGATAAGTTTCTTGATGAATATGTAAATAATCATATAGGCAAACTGATACAATCTGATGTTTTGCAGGAGGGCGACCTTTGCAAAACGCTTGAAGCCTATCTTGATCATAACTGCAACGCTGCCGCAGCAGCAGAGCACCTGTTTATCCACAGGAATACAATGCGCTATCGTATGGATAAGATCAAAAAAATACTTTGCTGCGAACTTGATGATCTTGACGTCTATCTTGAACTTAAAATGGCGTTTGAGATCAAAAACTATCGTGAAAGTCAAAAAGATCAGTCATAATTTATTGTGTGCATACACCACAATAAAGATTATAAAGACAACACATTGCTGTTATACTGTTTTTTTCTTATAATTATATCAAAGGAAAAAACTTTCCGTAATAAAAGAACAGGAGTGACTTTATAATGCTAAGAAATTCATTGCCAACTATAATTACAGATAAGGTTCCAGGACCAAATGCCTGTGTACTTTTGAAAAAAAGGGACAACGCACTGCCTAAAGCGCTCTGTGGCTATACATATCCTATATGTATCAAGCGTGGAGAGGGCGCAATGCTCGAAGATGTTGACGGAAACATCTTTCTTGATTTTATCGGAGGTGTCGGCGTTCTCAACATCGGCTACAGCAGACCTGAGGTCGTGAAAGCTGTTCAAGATCAGGCAGAAAAATATTTTCACTGCATTTTCAATGTGGTGGCACACAGTGGTTACATTGAACTTGCTGATAGGCTCAACAAACTTATGCCATGCAAAGGTGATAAACTGAAAACATTCTTTGCAAACAGCGGTGCAGAGGCAGATGAGAATGCAGTAAAGATAGCCAAAGCATATACAGGAAGAAAAGGCATCATCTGCTTCTCTGGTGCATTCCACGGAAGAACAAATCTTACAATGGCTCTTACAGCAAAAAAATCTTATGCAAAGGGAATGGGTCCTTTCCCGTCTGATATTTACAGAGCTGAGTTCCCTTACCTTTATCATGCACCAAAAGGATATTCTGAACAAGAAGCGATAGCATATTACCTAGACAAACTCAACACTCTTTTTGATGAAGCTGCACCTGCCAGTGATATTGCAGCAATGATAGTTGAACCTGTTCAAGGAGAGGGTGGTTTTGTCCCCGCACCTATCGAATGGGTAAAAGCCGTCAGAAAGATATGCGACGATAATGGTATTTTACTTATTGCTGATGAAGTACAGTGTGGAAACTGTCGAAGTGGCAGATACTATGCCTCAGAATATTGGAAGGAAGCAGGTGCTGCACCAGATATTATAGCAACAGCAAAATCTCTTGGCGGCGGCGTTCCAATAAGTGCAATAACCGCCCGTGAGGAAATTATGGATTCAGTACCTGTGGGAACTATTGGCGGAACATATTGCGGAAATCCTCTTGCCTGTGCTTCTGCACTCAAGGTAATGGATATAATGCTGGAAGAAGATTATGCAGGCAAGGCTGAAGAAATAGGTAAAAAGGCAACTATATTTTTCAGCGGTCTTAAAGAAAAATATGAAGAGGTAGGAGATGTAAGAGGTCTTGGCTCGATGCTTGGCGTGGAATTTGTAAAGACTAAAGCAGAAAAAGAACCAAACGGCGAACTCGTTTCTAAGGTGATACAGAACGCCCTTCAAATGGGACTTATGCTTGAAAATGCTGGCACACACGGAAACGTTATAAGATTTCTTGTCCCTCTGTGTGTAACAGACGAACAACTTGAAAAAGGCTTTGAGATATTTGAGACCGCTTTGGTAAAAGCAAAGTCTGATAAATAATACAAGAAAAGAGGTATTAAACGTGAGTATGGATTTTAATTACTACCTGCCTGTAAATATTGTTTTTGGAAGAGGAAAAGTCAGCTCTGTTGGAATCATCGCAAGCGATCACGGCAAAAAGGCACTTGTTGTCACAGGAAAAAGCAGCACAAAGCGCTCTGGGTTGCTTAACCGAATTTGCAGTCACTTAAAAAAATCAGGTATCGAATATACTGTTTTTGATAAAGTACCACAAAATCCTCTTACAACGACAGCTGAGCAAGCTGCACGAATAGCAAAAGACAACGGCTGCGATATGGTCATAGGCGTCGGCGGTGGAAGCGTTATGGATTGTGCAAAGGCAGCAGCATTTATCGCAGTAAATGACGGTGATATAAATGACTACATATTCAATCGTCTGAAAAGCGGCAAAGCTCTGCCGATAATACTTATCCCAACGACCTGCGGAACAGGCAGTGAGGGAAACGGATTTGCTGTATTAACAAACCCGGAAAACGGAGATAAAAAATCACTAAGATGCAATGCAATAGTTGCAAAGGCGTCTATCATTGATTCTGAATGTATGATGACTATGCCGAAAAATGTTTTGGCAAGTGTCGGTTTTGATGCCTTTTGTCACTGTATGGAAGCCTATATAAGCCGCATTGCTCAACCATTTACGGATATTATGTGCGAAAAGGCAATGAAGCTTATTGCAGATGATCTTCCAAAGCTTTTTAAGGGTGACAATAACCCAGAGTACTGGGACAAGATAAGTCTTGCAAGCACAATGGGGGGAATGGTCATAAATACCGCAGGTGTTACACTTGCACACGGTATGGAACACCCTGTCAGCGGTTTCAAGAATGCCGTACACGGCAAAGGTCTTGCAGCCATAACCCCTGCAGTAACAGAAGCAAGCATAAAAGGTGACCCACAGAAATTTGCATTTATTTCAAAAGTGTTAGGCGGCAATAATGAGAATGATTGTGCAGAACAGATAACAAAATTTATCGACTCACTTCGTCTTACCTGTACGTTATCAGATTTTGGAGTAAAAGAAAGTGATATCGATATGCTGACAGACAGCTGTATGAAAGTTTCAGCAGCAGGTATATCCTATCATCCCGTAAAATTTGACAGGTCACACATAAGAGATCTATATTTAAAGTCACTGTAAATCAAGCAAAAAGGAGTTCTTTCTATGCGCAGATATAAAACATACATTAACGGAGAATGGTTTGAAGGCACTTCGGGAATTGTTCTGAGATCTGTTGATCCTTCAAATAACAAAGAGTTAGGCGAGATAGTGCAAAACAGCAAGGAAGATGTGGAATATGCAATAGAAAGTGCCTCACGTTCCTTTTACAAAACCAGAGAATGGCGTGATCTTGATGTTCAGCAACGAAGCGACAAGCTTCTAAAGATTGCTGATATGATAGAGAGCGAGATTGATGAAATAGCTAAGACAGAGTCAATGGACAACGGCAAGCCCTTGCGTGAAGCGCAGGCAGATGTTGACGATGCTGTGCATTGTTTCCGTTATTATGCAGGGCTTATCCGTACACCAAGCGGTCAAACTTACAATGTAAACAGCAATTTCGGCAATATGCACTCATACACAGTGAAAGAACCAGTGGGTGTCTGCGCACTTATCACACCTTGGAACTTTCCATTTTTGATGAGCGTATGGAAAATAGCCCCTGCACTTGCGGCTGGCAACAGTATAATTTTCAAGCCAAGCTCTGAAACGGTACTTTCGGCATTGAAGCTTTTTGAGATACTTGATAAATGTGATCTACCAAAAGGCACTGCAAATCTGGTCATCGGTTCAGGAAGTACAGTTGGAAATCTTTTAGCCGAAAGCAAAAAGGTAGATATGATTACATTCACAGGCAGCACATCCGTTGGGCAAGGCATAATGCGAGCTGCGGCTGGCAACGTAAAGAAAATAGGGCTTGAACTCGGTGGAAAGTCACCTAATATCGTCTTTGCAGACACGGATATCGACAAGACCGTTGAATGGGTAATGATGGGTATATTTTTAAATCAAGGAGAAGTCTGCTGTGCAGGATCAAGGCTGATAATAGAAAAATCGATAAAGGATAAATTTCTAAAAAAACTTGTCGAGAGAACTGATAAGCTTACCCTTGGCGCTCCTCTTGATAACCCTGATATGGGTCCGCTCATATCAAAAAAGCATATGCAGGACGTACTTGGATATATTGAAAAAGGAAAGGCAGAGGGAGCAAAACTTCTTTGCGGTGGATACAAATGTACAGATGACGATCTTGTCAACGGAAATTTCATCAAGCCTGCCATATTTGACGATTGCACCCCTGATATGTCAATAGTTCGTGAAGAAATATTTGGTCCTGTACTTACTGTGCTGACTTTTGAAACAGAGGAAGAAGCAATAGAATTGGCAAATGATACAGATTATGGACTCGCAGGTGCTGTTTTCTGCAATGATACCGCAAAAGCTCTAAGGGTGATAAAAGAAGTTCGTGCAGGTATAACGTGGATAAACTGCTATAATCCAGCCTTTTCAGAAGCCCCGTGGGGTGGCTACAAAATGAGTGGCGTTGGCAGAGAACTTGGTACAAGCGGTCTTGATGAATATCAGGAAACAAAGCAGATAAACATAAATATATCTGGTACACCTCTTGGGTGGTATAACCACTAGATTATACAAACCGCCGCAGGTCACGAATTAATGCGACCTGCGGCGGAAATTTTTATCTCCCTTATTTCAAAAACTCCCGACTTTTTGAAATAACACCCCTCGCTCCCCACTCCTTATTTCAAAAACGCCCCCTATCAACGTTTACATCTGCAAAATTTACACTTTGTTTACAAAATGTAATCGTTATCCTAAGCAGCCAGCTTAACAAATCGTGGAAATAAAGTGGTATAATGACAGTACAAAATAAGTAGTGCAAAAAGCACTATAGAAGAATATGGAGGATTTCTTATGAAGAATGGTTATTTAGTATTATCACTTGTTATTTCAACATTGATTTTAAGTTCTTGTGGAAACAATACTAAAAGCAGCAATGAATCAACCGATAATTCACAGCAAACCGATTTCACAACAACAGCGATCTCAACAACAACGTCAGATGAGGTTGCGACCACCACGCTAACCACAAGCGAGGTTACGCAAGATGTCCATGAAGATACATTTATAACAAATGTAAAAAAGAATTTAGATTATGCAAAAGAAAATATGTCTGTTTTTGATTATGACGAAAACAGCATTAATGAAACTGAAACGAGAAACATTGAGGTTATCTGCACTATAACTGTCAACAACACACCAACAAAACTTAAATGCACTATTACCGGCTCAGATGATAACAGCATTGAAAGTATGTCTATCATATATGATGATCTGGGAGAATGGATAAGGGAATATTACGAAGACGCAGACTGTACGATTGAAAAAACGAGTGATGAAATTTCGGAAGTTGATGCTTTAAATATACTCAGAATGTTTTATGCCAGTGCAATTTTATACACTGATGTTGGTCTTTCTTCTGAAGATATAAGTGATTCGTGTGATATTCTCGACACTTCTTTAGAGAGATACAGGTACACTGGAGATTATTTAACGGACGATTCTGATTCAATCTCAGTAAAATGCGGAAATTATGTCTATCTGTTATCCATAACACCAAATGGAAGTAAAGCAATCGCATTGTCAGTATATAGTATTGATTATTATAATGAAAACATGGATTTAGCTGGTTTACCACATTATAACGGTCCAGAAATATAATGATTTTTTAATCACGAAAATACAAATCATAGAAAGAAGATGTTAAACCATGAAACAAATCGTATGCGAAGTTTGCGGTAGCAATGATTTAGTCAAAGAGGACGGCTGCTTTATCTGTCAGTATTGCGGTGCTAAATATTCACCTGAAGAAGCTAAACGTCTTATTGTCGAAGTTAATGGCAAGGTCGATGTGTCAGGAAGTAAAGTCACAGTCGATAACACCTCTTTTGTTGAGCGTTCCCTCGAAAACGCACGCCGTGCAAAAGCTAAAGAAGATTGGGAAGAATGTGAAAAATACTATAACATGGTAGAGCAGTATGAGCCAACAAATATTGAGGCTATTTTTTACTCCAGCTATGGAAAAGCAAGAATGGCACTTGTAGATTCTGACCGCTTTAAAAGAGAACAGAAAATTAAAGTGTTAAAAAATTCGATATCTGTAATTGATGACAATTATGATAGCTCACCAAAAAAATACGAAGAAAACAAAGCTTTGATTCAAAGAATCAATTCTGATTTGCTTGCTTTTTTAAATAGTTCATTTGTAATGAATACAACGACTGAATATGGTAAGAATGGCAGTTATACAACTAACGATAGTGAATACACTTATGATATGTTCGTGGAACTATCATTGGGAATGATCGAATCAATAGAACATATCATACATACTATACCGGACAAATATAAGACAACATATCTTTGGAAAATCATACGCCAACAATATGCATATATATATTCTGTATGTCGAAAAACGTCCTACCGCCATAACTATAAAAATAAAAGGCAATGGCTTGATTCAATAAATAGAGTTGACGAAAAATTGAAACAGTTAGATCCTAATTATTTAGAAGCTGATCTTGAAGAACTTCCAAGAACAACCAATGAAGTAAATGCCATTATAGCCGCTGCAATCGTAATAATAATGATAATCGTATTAGTTATATACTACATTTCCCAATCAATGTGATAATGAACAATAAAAGCTAAAATCCATACGATTATCACTCGCTTTTTTTCCTGCATAAATTCCCCACCTCTGCAAATAATATTACTGCAATTTTGAAAAAACAACGGAGGTCATAAATATGAAAGCAACAGGAATTGTCCGCAGGATCGACGATCTCGGCAGAGTTGTCATACCTAAAGAAATAAGGCGCACCATGCGTATCCGTGAGGGCGACCCATTACAGACAACGTTGAAAACCGACTTTGACTTCCTGCTTGCCTTTCTCAGATTAGCGGATAGACTGTACATAAAGTGACACAAAAGCAAAACCGCCGTTCAGGCTAGTTCCCGAACGGCGGTTTTTTACAGACATATTGTCATATACGGCGGAATACAAACTATATCCTCTTTGAAACAAAGATTACGTGGATGAATGACATAGCACTCTCCGATCCTCGCCTTATACTTCTCCCTAAAGCGTTTCAGGGACTCTATGGAATATCGCTTGCCGGACTTAACTTCAATAGGATACATTTTGTATTTCAGCTTACTGTTGTTGGAAATAAGAAAATCTATCTCGATATCGTTTCGGTGCTTTTCAGTGTTGTAATGTGTATAGAAATACAGCTTGTGACCGTTTGCCGTCAGCATCTGAGCAATGGTGTTCTCGTAAAGCATACCCTCATTCATGTTCAGCTTGTCACCGAGTATCTGCTTGTAGACCTCATCTTCAAGCAGTTCGTTCTCATCGAATGCGTGGCTTACGAGCAGCCCAGTGTCACCGAGATAACACTTTACATAACTTCTGTTTTCGTTGATCGACAGCCCAACATTCGGATCGTTGCATAGAAAACACTCATTAGATATCATAGAATCTGACAGCCAAAAAAATGTTTCTTCATACTGATCCGCCGTACTTTGTGCGACAACATTACTGAACACCACACGCTTTTCGTGCTGAGAAAGCAGTCCCGGTATCTGATCAAATATGGTAAGCACCTTGCTGCGATACCTTGCATCGATCTTCATAATATCGCTGCGATAGAGTGCGAGTATATCACGCTTTTCAACGTCAGCTTTATCAAAATCCTTCCTGCTTTCAAGAAACGCAATAACACTCTGCGGCATACCGCCCACAAGCATATATTGCTTAAAAAGCAGCATTGCCTTATGGTGCAGCTCGTTTTCAAGGGGTTCTCTGTCTGCAAAGCATTTTCTGATATAGCCAATGATCTGCCCCTCACCCAAAGCATCGCAAAACTCCTCAAAATCCAGCGGATACATACTCAGATGACGTTCCTCCGACGGAATGACGATGTTTTTTACATTCTCCTTGATGGAGATCAGCGAGCCTGTTTCGATATAGTCATATCTGCCGTCGGCAACGAGATATTTAATACATTCTCTTGCCTTTGGGTACATTTGCACCTCGTCAAAAATTATAAGCGACTCACGTTCAAACAATTTCACACCATAATATGTGGACAGGAGCATAAAAAACGTGTCGAGGTCATTCATATGCTTTTGAAAATAGCCCTTGACCTCATCGGGACATTTTGCAAAGTCGATCAGGATATAGCTCTTGTACTCGTTCTTGCCAAACTCCTCGCAGATAGTAGACTTGCCGATACGTCTTGCACCCTCGATAAGAAAGGCTTTTTTACCATTCAGTTCTTTTTTCAGCGTCAGTAGTTTATTATACATTTTACGCTTTAGTATCATAACAACACCTCACTTTGATAATACGCAGGTTAGAATATATTCTCAATTTCAATAATACGCAGGTTTACATATATCTTATGATCGTATTATACGCAGGTTTATAGCTATTATACCACACTTTGCAAATTAAATCAAGAGATAAATCAAGCAGCTTTTGCCGTTTTGGTGTGGTTGACAGTTCAATTATGCCGTGGTATAATATTTCAAAACAAAGAAAAAACTGAATGCGATAGTTGATCGTAGCATCAAATCAGTATTTGGAGGATAAAATATGAAATCTAATATATCACAGCCATTTTTTCAAATATCAGAGGCAAATATTATATCTCGTGGAAATTCAAACGGACATGAATATATCGTTTACTGTTCCGATAAAAGTGTTAATGTAAATACTGATTTTAAAAAGATCGGTAAAGATATGTATAACTGCTGTTCGTATTATGACAGGAAATTATGTGATACTATCTCAAAATTTGAAGAAATGAGTAAAGAAAAAATAGAATCGCAAGCTTATGGTTCTTGGATGGACGGTGCACACTCTTAACTAAAACACATCTTACAGAACCAAATTCACCGCCGCAGGTCACGCATTTGTGACTCGCGGCGGTGTTTGTGATTAAACAAAAGTTGAGGGTACTTTTTATTACGGAAATTTTTGGTTAGGCATTTTTTTGTTATCACCCTTCATCTTGACCGCTTTTGTTATGCAATTACAAGTCAGCATCCGACAGAAGTAAAATTTAGGAGAACCTTGTTGCATGGTGGATAAAAATATGATATACTTAATTTGGAAACGGATAATATTCTGAAATGGAGATAGGAAGGGAGTGATTGTATGTTGCCGATATATATGGCATTGATCGATGATGAGGAAGATAAAAGTGATTTTGAAAATATAGTAAATAAATATGAACGAAAATTATATCGTGAAGCCTTTAAAATTCTTAATTCACACGAATTGGCAGAAGAAGCCGTTTGGGAGGCTTTTTACAGGATAGCAGAAAATTTTAAGAAAGTTCACAATTTGCCTGTGTACAAAATGGACGCTTATTTGATTATAACTATTAGAAGGGCATCATATCGGATCTACAACACGGAGAAAAAATATTTTGAAAATGACTCATTTGAAGATTCTGAATATGTGCCGGATATAGCTAAGCTTAATGAGTATGATATTTCTGATCTGACTAACGCTATTGGTCAGCTTGAAGACAAGTATAAAGCTGTTATCACTTATTTTTATTATTACGGTCACAACGCAAATGAAACCGCTGATCTAATGGGGATATCCAGAAATACAGTATATAAGTATCTGAGAAAAGCTGAAGCTATTTTATTGGAGAAGCTGAGAGGTGCAAACTATGAACGAAAATGAAAATTTCTGCAAAGCGATCGAACAAGCAGTTGTGCTGCCATGTGCAAAAGAAATGCAGCTGATATCTGATGAAAAATGTGATTTTTCATCAGCATATAGAAGAAGGATCCGCAGATTGACCAAAGATCAAGATAAAACACCCCATTCATTGATAAAGACGACCTTGCAAAAGATGATATTCATAATTGCCGCAGTGCTTATGATCGGATCGATAACAGTAGCTGCTGTTCCGCCGTTAAGAGAATGGTTTGTTGGTTTGTTTGCAAGCAGCAATGATAATAATACTGATGTCTGGAATGTACATGGGGATGTTCCTGCCGATGATCTTACAGATGCTTTTGTGTGTTGTGAACCAACATATATCCCGAATGGATTTGCTGAACAGGACCGAACTCAAGAAGAAACTATGCTTATCATTGATTATTCTTCTAATAATGAATTTATCGAGTACACTCAAAGCAGTATATTAACGAATAATCAGATAGATACGCAAAACAGGACAACTGAAAAGGTATCGATAAATGACAATGACGCTCTTCTGTCTTACGATGCCGATACATCAACTATTGTATGGACTGATGGCAGATATTCTTATACAATAACCGGAGATTTGTGTAAAAGTGACATAATTAAGATGGCTGATTCGGTAAACTCTACAAAATAAAATATTTTTCTGAAAAAGTGTGTACAAATTCACTCAAGCTTGTATCTTACTATATGAGGGGGACAAAATCTTGAGGAAAGGAGTGCACATTTTTTATGCAATAACAATAAAAACAAGTACGTGCAATTGTGGAAACATACAAACTTTTATTTTGCAACCAGCCATTTTTATCGTTTTTTCAGTTTATATAATTGAAAGCTGCTGAGTCCAATGAAGATATAAATATTTATTATGCACAATTATTCATTGCAATAATTGTGTGATATGATAAAGTTAAATTACTCTGCAACAAAACATTGACATTCAAATATTTGGATGTTATAATATGAAACAAATGATATTTATGAAAAAGTTTGTAAAGAGAATCGCAGCTATGGGTGCTGCTGTTATGATGATGAGTTCTATGGCTATTGGGGCTAGTGCGGCAAACTCCTACAATCTGCACTATACTAAAGGAGCTCCGTCATCAGATAACGTTTGTGAGAAATGGATGTATGGTATAAAGGCACAGAATAATGGCTATTTAAAATCCACCTGCAAATCCATAAATACAAGTGGCAAGTTTAGTGTCTTAGCAAATGGATACAGATCTTCAAGCCATACTATTAATTGTGGTTCTTTCGATATCTGGAACAAAGGAACAACAAATTGGAAAAATTCTAATTATAAGAAGGGTTATTCTTATGATGTTGTTGCTGAATTTGGAGTGTCTGGCGGTTACACAAATATTTCAAAGTATGTTTCAAGTGCTTCTGCGTCAGGAAGTTTTAACTAAAGAATAGTATTTTGAGCCGCTGCGGATTATCTTGCTGGTAATGACGAGCGGCTCTTACTTTAGAGGATAAATTATGATGAAAAAGATTTGTATTTTGGTTGTTGCGGTGTGCATGGTACTTTCAGCGTGTTCAAACAAAACTAATAATGTAAAATTCAGTGAATTTAATTCTGAATATGTGCCTGTAAATGAAATAACAGATACATATTCAGAAGCCCTCAAATTGGAGTATGCTCATTTCACTATTCGTGACAGTGTAAGAATATCTGATGTGAGTTCAGTTAGCAGAACGTTATATAAGCCGTCGGACGGTTTTCTGTTCAATAAAGAGCAGAGATTTATAGACTATTTAAACGGCAGTCCTGTTGATCTTAGCAAAATAAGTGTTAGCAGTGACGATATGGGTGAATATCATCAGCTTAACGCCGAAGGAGGTTATCCCTACTTTACTGATTATGATGGTGGCTCGATAGTATGGATCAAAGACGAAGATGCTGAGGCTTTTTTTCTAACTAATGAAAACATTACAGTAAAACGATATTATTGTTGCAACACCTTTGATGATGAGAAATATAAGCTTAAAGACTGTGAAATGTCCATAAGTGAGGCAATAGAAAAAAGTGCTGAATTTTCAGAGGGACTGAGAAAAATTGGCTACCCACAAATGTCGCCTTTTGAGATCAGAGTTGAGAAAATAAACGATACTTATGCGTTCAGAATAGATATGGTGCAACAGGATAACGGAGTACCGTTGAGAGCAGCTAACAGTGGCTTTGAGGGCAGGGAATCCTCTGTCAATGATGTTTTCACAGGTCGATTGAGCAAAATAAATTCAAATCCAGCGGGATACACAGTGCTTATAACTTCTTCGTCCGATATAGGTTGTTTTAGAAATAATGAAAATGTATTTTGTGAATATGAAAAAGAGAATATCGACAAGGTGATAACACCATATTCTGCACTTAGATATATTGATGACAATTTAAGTGATAATTCCAGTTACGAGGTGGATTACATAGGACTTGAGAATAAGATATACTGGGTGGACGCTGAAACGGGCGTATATTCAAGTACTCCAATGTGGACAGTTTCACTCTATAGCCCTACTGAGGAAAAATTATACTATGCTCTAGTAGATTGTGAAACGGGTGATTTTTCATTCTATTCGCAAAGCAGAGGTGATATAAATTTGTAATTTTACAATATAGATCGGAGTTGATAAAGTATGGATAACAGCATAAAAATATAATGCGATACCGCATAACACCGTCAAGCAGTCTTTGTGCGGTATTGCCTTGTATTATAAGAAATCAAAGGAGCAACAAAATGAAGCTACATTTAAAAATAACAAGTACGATTTTATGCCTGTCGCTGTTATTCTTGTCATCTTGTGCAGAGACACCTGAAAGTGTTAAGAAAGGATCAAAAAATGAAAACACTGCGACTCAGGGATATGCTCTCACTTCGCTGGATGAAATGAGTAAAAAGAAATCGGAGTATATAGATGAACTTAAAAAGCTTGAATGTGACAATATGAATTTCAGTGATATCCTTGATATAGATATTCCGCAGAAGATAAAAACAGGAGATTTTATATGTCCTACAGGTTTTGAGGATAATTACAAGGAAATATTCACACATTATGATGAAGATTTCAATGAAGCAAATATTACGAATGACGATACTACTTACCCAACAGGTCCGAGCTATGAGGATAAAGAAAAGGGTCTGCAATTGTCGATCGGATGTACCGGATTTTTTTCGTATCAAAAAGATTTTGATGAGCAAAAATATTACAATGAGTCGGAATATATCAAGACTTTTTCATATTCTGAGGCTATGGAGAGCTTGGAAAAATATAAGCTTGCAGGCGGCAATGAGGAGATGTCACCTGCTGATGCGGTAAAGCTGGCTAAGGATTTTTCCGATGATTTTACAAATTTCTGCAATTATCCCAATGATCTGTCAGTATCTAGAATAAGCTTGTATGAATGTTCGGACGGCTATTTTTATATGGCAAATTATACTCAGTCCGTATCTGACGTAAATATTTTGGAATATGCAGGCTATGATAGCATTGACGAAAATATGATCGTGTCCTGCGCTTTCGCATATATCTGCGGAAACGAGGTCAATAATTTTGTCACGAACTCCTACTTTGAAGAATATAAAATCGACGGTGAATTGACGAGTACATCCGATCCTGTTTCTGCCGCTAAATGTTTAAGTGATACTTTAGCAACAAATATGAAGTTGAACGTCAAGCGTATAGCTATTGAATACTGTATGATTAAAAAAGGTAATATTGAGAAAAGCACAGGAGATGAAGAAACAGACCGTGAAAAAGCTCCCTGGGCAACTTACTGCTCGTATGACATATATGAAGCTGTTCCATGCTGGGTGTTTTACTTTGACGAAACTCCGAACAAGGAAATTTATGCAACCATAAATTGTAACGATATGAATGTTTCTTTTGTTAATAATCAAAAAGGAAACGTATAACACAATAAAATGTGACCTGAGCAAAAGCGAAAATTACCATTGACTTACTGATGTTATCACATATGAGGAAGGAAGTTGCTTATGAAAAATCTAAAATTACTTGCCGCAGCGGTGGCTGTCGTTCTTGCAGGCTGTGCGCAGACACCTGACAGCGTAAGATTCTCTGCCGAGAAAGACAGTAAAGAGAGAAATGAGATCACAGCTATACAGTACATATCTTCCAACAAACTCAGTGATGACATAGACAATGCTCTTGATAAAAGCTATACTCAATTTGATCTGAGAGAAAATATCAGTGTAAAATTGCCCGAAGATTACTGTGAAGTCGATTTTACTCAGATATCGGATTATGAGGAAAATTACGAAAAGATAATGACCCGGATTTTTGGCAAGGATGTTCTCGACCGTGAGAATACAGTTCATGATGAAACCGGCGACGGCATGGTAAGTTACAGCCTTAGCGACGATGACGAGAAAATGTATGGCTGCGTTGGAAATAACGGCTTTATCTGTTTTGCCAAGCCCTCAGCTTTTGATGATCTCTTTAACGGCGGAAACAGAGTCAAGATCTATCATATTGACAGAGATGACGATCTTTCAGACAGCTATGAACTGGACGGAACTTCAGTCACGATCAAGCAGGCAGCTGATTTTGCTCAGGACTGGCTCGATAAGAACTATGCCGATCTTGAACCTGACTTGGAGATAGCCGTTAAAACTATAATTGTAAGACAAAGCGATCAGGGCATTTACTCTTTTGATATCCATGCGTCTAAAAAATACAACGGCGTATTGCTTGACGATCTTGTGCAAATGACAGATACGTCTGATGAAAGTATGTCGAAAATGAAATATATCACGCAGGGCATATATATGCAGATGTTTAAAAGCGACGAGATAGGCAGCCTTACTAACGGCAACGGTATCTTGATACCAAAAAAAGAAAGATCTGTTGATAAGATAATTTCCCTGTCAAGTGCAATGGGGTTTATTGAAAATACTTTTACAGATTTTAATGAGAAAATGGAGATAAGTGCCATTGACCTTAAATACACACTCACCCCTCTTAACGATAATAAAAACGGTCAAAGCTGCTACGATGCAGGCATAAAATTTGACAGTCATTTGGTCTGGGAGTTTGTTATGGATGTTCCCGAAAATGAAATGCCAGTAGGTGATGAATATTCATCGGCAGGCAATATTCAGCGATTTATTTATCTTGACGCTGAAAGTGGCGATCTTGATTATGAGTTTGATATAAATATGCTTATGCAGTGAGGTAGATCATGAAACAAAAGAAGTTTATGACGTTTTCGTGTATCGTGTTTTCTGCTGTTATTTTTCTGACTTCCTGTGGGGAAAATAAACCACAGTCGGATCTCTCTGCTGTTGACAGCGTGTCAAATATGCCGGAGAGCACCGTGTCAAAGCCAAGTTCGGAATTTGAGAACATAACTGTGGAAACAGAAAAATATGAGAATGAACAGCTTACATTCACATATGAGGGCAAAAGCTATACATTGCCGCTTTCAAGAGATAACTTTAAAGACGATATAGTTTATTATCCTGGATCAAAGCTCCACTCAGAACAGATCATAAACAATAAGCTTGGTGAAAAGGTCACTGCTGTTCTTACCGTTGATGATGGAATAACTAAAATCAAGCTGTGTGATGTTATAGGTCAAAACGGCAAAGTTTTTTCAAACAGCGGCGGCATTTGTACTATGACAAGAACGGGCGGATCTGCCTGTGAATTTACAGATCCACAAAGAACATTAAAAGCCGACCTGAACGATCTTATAGTATATCAGAAAATAAACTATCCCGATGAAGTCGATGATGTTGTATATGTGGGGTATCTTTTCAAGGACAATAATTTTATCCTTAATCAACTGTATGTTGCCGAATATGACGAAAATGGAGAGAAAAACTATGAAGAACAGCTAAACCGTGACCTCCCCAGCTTTTTCGGCACAGTACAGACCATAGGCGACAACACGGCCGAAATTAAGCTCACAGACGGCAAGACAGTTTGCACAGTGCCTACATATTATTGCGACGGGGAGCTTAGCGAGGGGCTTGAAGTTATGGTGATACTTGACTGCTCCACAGATCTTTTTGGGAGCGGAAAGTCGGAGAGTTTTGATTATGCCGTTATCTGCACCGACCCTGCGGAGTATGACCCCTCAGGGCATGAGTTTGGAAATCTCGCCTACGTCAAAGCTGACAGCAATAATCTTGGTAGGTTTATCTACACCGAGATCGGAGATATAGAGAAATGAAACTAAAACTTCTAAACACAATAAAATGTGACCTGAACAAAAGCATAATAAACATAGGCTTTGCAGGTGCGGTGCTGCTTACAACAGTGCTTGCTTTCACCTCCTCAGCCTATACAGACCTTGCCACCGATAAATCATATTCGGTGTTCGAGTCACTTTTCACTCTCGATAAAAATATCCTCCGCACCGACCCAATGCTGTCCTCAGTGCTGGTTTTCAGAAACGGACTTTCGGGATATATCACAATGTTTTTGCCTATTGTCGTGGCATTCCCATTCATGGTGTCTTTCTGTGCAGAGCGAAATAACGGACTGATGCGTTTCACCATATCTCGCACAGGCAAGCTAAGATATTATCTTTCAAAATTCATATCCGCACTTATCTCAGGCGGATTTGCCGTTATGCTCGGTATAGCTGTTTACGGCATAGCCTGTGCAGTGCTTTTTCAACCACTTTCGGAGTTTGACGTATCAGCCGACCAGCTTCAATACATAATGCAAGACAGCACAGGTAAAACCATAATCAAAATGCTTGCGGTAGCTTTCGCATATGGTGCAGTTTCCACACTGCCTGCGTTTTTCCTAAGCTCTTTCTGCAAAAATCCGTATATCATAACCTGCCTGCCCTTTATGCTCAACTATGTCCTCACAACAATGCTCAATAGGATAATAGACGCAAATCTTTTCAACGATAACTTTGATTTTGATAGAGCAAACGCCTTTTATCCAAGCTCTGTGACGAATTTTCTGTATATACAAAGCTTTGACAGAAGTGCAAAGTGGATAACTGCGGTGAACTGTTCGGGGGCGATCGTTACCCTGCTGGGATTTATTATCGTGATGAATTTGCGCAAGGACAAGGGGGTGTAGGTCAGCTATGATGAAAAATTTCAGCCTTAAGCAAAGTTTTTTCTGTGCAAGGGCGGAGTTCATAAAGTGGATATGCGACGCACGAATGATAATCCTAGGAGTGCTTCTTATCTTCATTTACAGCTTTGCTATCGAGCCTCTTAAATCAAACGCCAAACTTATGGGCGAACCGCTGAATATCCTTGAGCCTTTTATCGCCATAGCAAATTCAGGTGCGATACTTCTTATCATACCGCTGGTTTTCCTCACACTTATAGCAGATTTCCCCAAGATAGACACCAACACAGTTTTCTACATAATGCGTGTGGGCAGGCTGAACTGGCTGTTCGGACAGCTTTTGAAGCTCATTTTTATGGCGTTATCTTATCTTGCAGTGATATTCTTGGGCGCAGTGCTTCCAATGCTTTCAGACGGCTTTTGGTACAATGGCTGGAGCAACGTGGCGACAAAGTTTGTTTCACGCTTTCCTGAACATTCGGGCAATTTCGGCGTGCAGCTTCTCCCTGAAAATCTCTACAATCAGCTCACAGTATTTTCAGCCGCAGTGCAAAGCTACCTGCTCGTGTTCGCATACCTTATGATAATTGGGCTTATCCTGCTGAGCTTTTCACTTGTGAAACACAAGACTGTAGGCTTTGTCCTCTGCGGAGCGGTGATATCTTTAGGCACAGCGTTCTGCTCCATAAAGACCACGCTTATGTGGACAATGCCAATGGCGAACAGCATAATATGGCTGCACTACACAAAATATTTCCGTGAGCCTGTTATGTCAATGAGTTTTTCGGTCAGCTATCTTGCCATATTTATAGCGGTACTGCTGTTGTTCTGCTTTATCGCCATAAGAAAATTCAATTACGACAATGTTGCTGAGATAGCAAGTTAGGGATTAGGGGGACAAAATGGATATCATCAATGTAAATGACGTATGCCTTACGCTTGGCAAAACGGAGATACTAAAGCACATAAATGTGTCCTTTGAGGAGGGCAAGATACACGGACTTATCGGGCGAAACGGCAGTGGAAAGACAATGCTTATGAAGTGCATATGTGGTTTTATCAAGCCCACGAGCGGTGAGATTATCGTTGACGGCAAGCAGGTGGGCAAGGACGTTGACTTCCCGAAAGATATGGGTATCATTATTGAAACGCCTGGGTTTATACCTTACTATTCGGGCTACAAGAACTTAAAGCTTCTTGCGGGGCTTAACAACAAGATAGGTAAAGATGAGATAAGAAACAGCATGAGGCAAGTGGGGCTTGACCCTGATTTAAAACGCCACGTCCGCAAATACAGTCTAGGTATGCGGCAGCGTTTGGGACTTGCACAAGCTATCATGGAAAACCCGAAGATACTTATTCTCGACGAGCCTTTCAATGGTCTTGACAAGGACGGAGTAAAAGAAATGCGTGAGTACCTGCTTTCATACAAAGAGCAGGGCAAGACTATTCTTATATGCTCACACTCTGCGGAGGACATTTCAGTGCTGTGCGACACTGTGCATGAAATGGATAAGGGTGTGATAAGTGAGATCAAGGGGTGAGTGGTCTGCTTGTATGTGTTTGCTTTTATACGAATAATTTACGACTGTGCTAACGTAAAAGAAAGGATATTTTTATGAAAAAAGAACCAATTTTAGCTATATGCTATGACTTTGATAAAACATTATCTCCTGATGATATGCAGGCTCAAGGCTATATACAATCTATTGATTATGAAGTTGCAGACTTTTGGAAGGAATCAAATGAGCTTGCCAAAAACAATGATATGGATCAAAACCTTGCCTATATGTACATGATGTCCACTCGCTCAAGAGGTAAGGTTTTATTTACAAGGGACACTTTACATGAACAAGGAGGTAAAGTGAAACTTTTTCCCGGTGTTGATACTTGGTTTGACAGAATTAATGAATACGGAAGAAATAAGGGTGTATCCGTAGAGCATTATATCATTTCATCAGGTCTTAAAGAAATGATTGAAGGTACAGAAGTCGCCGAAAAATTCACAAAAATATATGCCAGTTCTTTTTATTTTGACGATACTGGAGTTGCGGTATGGCCCGCACAGGTGGTGAATTATACTAACAAAACACAATTTTTATTTAGAATTGAAAAAGGAGTACTTGATATAAACGATCAAGGGGTCAACTCATTTTTCCAGCCGAATCAATATCGTGTGCCGTTCAGAAATATGATATATATAGGAGACAGCGATACTGATATTCCTTGTATGAAACTTGTCAATACAAATGGAGGTCACTCTATTGGTGTATATAATTCTGAAACCAAGGATAAGTCAAAAGTGTTTAGGATGCTTGACGAAAAAAGGATAAAATACTATGTGCCAGCAGATTATAATGAGAATTCCCAATTAGAGCAACTAGTAAAAATGATTATAGACAGAACTATTTCTAATGAAATGTTGGAAGAATTTTATTTTGAATGTGTTTCAGAAAAAGACGAAGAAATCAAAGGTCAAAGTGAAGAAACAATTAAAATAGATGGCTTGATAAATCGTCTGGAAGATAGTATGAGCTTTGCTAACACGCATGATATAATTGCAAAGCTCAGAGTATATGAGAATTGGACAGATGAACAGAAAACTAAACTGGTTAAAATTGCACTAAATAATAATCAGGTTACATATATTTTAAAAGATAAGGACGTTAAAAAATTTTACGAAGCAGTTTGTAAAAATTATAACGATGATGACGCAAGAAAAGTTATAGCAATATTAAATTCCAAGTAAGTTTAGATGAAAACATACAGCATAAATTCTGTTGTCTATAATTTTTTGCGTATTCAAATTAAACCAATGAACCTTCCAGATGATTGGTTCAATATATTGAACTTTTAAAATCATTGCATTTGACCGAACAAATGCGACTGAACTTTTATTAAAGCAAAAAAGTTCTCTAAAAATTCACTTCTGTTAAATTAATAACGTTTTGACATAGGGGGTATCTCACAGTGCGACGGCGAAAGCGCACATCTTACCCCCGTGTCAAAATCAAATCTCCTGTGCAAAACAATGAAAATGGACCATGACTATTGACAAACGTATTAAAATGCGATACCATAAGAATGGAGAATAATATAAGCTCGTAAAGATTTTAAAAGTCTTTGCGAGCTTTTTGTTTTGAATATAAATTTCGCTATGTTCAGTGACAATAACAGAAACTTGAAAATAGAATAGGAGGTCTGGTAGCGTGAAAAAACTCATCACTAGATCCTGCGAAGAAATAATGACTACGGTGTACAAGCCAATAGAGTTCGTTATAGACGGCTTGCTTGCACAAGGTCTGTATATCTTAGCAGGAGCACCAAAGGTCGGAAAGTCTTGGCTGGCACTTGATATGTGCCTGTCAATAGCGAAAGGAGAAAAAAATTTAGGTCTAAAAACTTCACAAGGAACTGCTCTGTATCTGTGTTTAGAGGACAGCTACGCAAGAATACAAAACAGGCTCTATGAGCTGACCGCTCCAAAAAGTAAGGACAACATTTTTCTTGCGGCACTGCATGTTTACATCAAAAAGAAAGTTGATTTTTCAGGTACGGCGTCAGAACTTGTAAGTGAACTAAAAGAAGTCACGCAAGAACAATTCTATCCAAACAGAGTTACAAGAGATCTGGTTCAGAACGGCTACACACTCAGAAAGTACGGGATAGATTTTCAGTACAAGCGAACTAGAAACGGCAGGCTGATAATTCTTCATTACGACCGTGAGCGTGACAGCAGTGACAGTAAAAACACTAGCGAAGTTACTGTCAACAAGCTGATTCAAAAAGTCTGAAAAACCTTGTAAAATCTTAATTTACAGAGTGTGACGGTAAAATTCAAATAAAAGTTTTACTGTCAACCCAAATCAGCGAACACGGGGCGATTTGTGGGCCGCTGTGAGCGATATTTTAAATAAGGTTAGCTTGTGCAAGTCGAACTCAACGATTTGAGCAATTATGTACTTTTCACAATTCAGCAGCTAGAGCTATAACCACCAAAGCTAAATATTTCATTGCAAGTTAAAGTTTCGGGGTCGCAGCCCCCGAAACACTCACAGCGGACGAGCAAAGCTCGCCGCAAAAGTGCCGAAAATACGCAGTTTTAGAAAAGCCTTTGTGCATATTTTTTATGGGGTCAAGATACGGCTTTCAAAGAAAATTAGGGGTCGCAAGTTACAGAAATCGCACTCAAATGGCGTGAATACGAACTTTGCAATAGGAGTCACAGGGCAGTCAATTTAAAGCACGGACAATAAAACCATATAGAAACGAGGCGATAAAGCAAAATGTGCAAACTGATTAACACTATACAAAAAAGGCAAAAATCGTAATAAGGAGTGTTGCTTTTGCAGATAATAAAGAACGAAAAATCAGGCATCGCTCAGATCTGGCTGAGCAATGCAGAACAACAAAATGAGAGAGTTATGAACTTGGTTGAGTGCAAGATAAAGGAGCTTAGCGGCGAAAAATTTAAAGTTGCCGTGTTCCGCTCAGGCTCTAAAGATCTATATGAATGTACTGAAAATCTTCTCCACCATAATCTTACTCTCTGACAGCGAGTGCACCTATGGTGCACTTTACATACACTCCACCATTATTTTTATATTCTTTACCTATTGCCTTTTGGGCAAAGATGTGATACAATATTATTCAATAAAAAATATGATATTAAATTATACGTTGCACTCTGTTATGGTAATAGTACTTCGGTTAGTACTGAATAAAAAATCATAAAGAGATTTATGATTTCATTCAATAAACTTTAACCCAAAATAAATGTAAAAAAGGAGATATAAACGAAAGTGAAAAAATATGTTACCCCGGTTGTTGCAGTTGCAGGTGTTTTAATCACAGCTACATCCATTGTAATAAAAAAGAAATTCGGTTATGACAAGGACGGATACAATTCGTCTGGATTTGACAAAAATGGATATGATAGAGAAGGCTATGATGAAAATGGTTATAATCAATCAGGCTTTGATAAAAATGGATATGATAAAGAAGGTTATGATGAAAGAGGTTATAACCAATCCGGTTTTGATAAAAATGGTTATGATAGAGAGGGTTATGATGAAAGCGGTTATGACCAATCAGGCTTTGATAAAAATGGTTTAGACGAGTACGGCTGCGATAAAACCGGATATGACAAAAATGGATATAATAAATATGGGTTTGATAAATACGGATTTGACAAAGCAGGATACGACCAGCGTGGCAACGGAAGAGACTATTATACATGTGAATATGACAAAATTCTTAGTTTTATGAAAAAAGCAAAGAATCAAATGAAACAAGGTGAATTCGGTTACGCTTCACATGATATCAGAATTGGTCTAGAAATAGGGGTAAAATGTGTTATTGCACATTTTAACAGAGATTATGATTTAGAGCAAACTTTAGATAAAAATATCAGCTATTGTAAATATCACGAGTTATTTGACGAAGATTTTATAGAGCAGCTATACGACGCAAAAAATCATTGTAACCCACTTCAACATGATAATGACGAAGAAAAAAACTACGGTCAATTACATTTCAGCTACAAAACACTTGAACGTCTATCTGAATATGTGTTTCCACTCACGGCTATTATTCAATAATAAATTACCTTTATACATATCAAAAATAATAGCACCTTATCTTCCAAAACACCTCTAAGCGAAAACTTACCAAATTTGCATAATGTAATATTTACTGCAAATAATATTACTGCAATTTTGAAAAAACAACGGAGGTCATAAATATGAAAGCAACAGGAATTGTCCGCAGGATCGACGATCTCGGCAGAGTTGTCATACCTAAAGAAATAAGGCGCACCATGCGTATCCGTGAGGGCGACCCCCTCGAGATCTACACCAACCCCGACGGCGAGGTGATATTCAAAAAATATTCCGCAATAAACGAAATGTCCGAGGGCGCAGCTCAGGCAGCGGAAGTCATCTCAAAACTTGGGGGAGCGCCTGCCGTGGTATTCGATAAGGACCACGTCGTGGCAGTGTCAGGCGTGCCGAAAAAAGAGTATTCCCAGCGCCGCCTCTCCCCTGCCCTGGAGGAGCTTTTGGAAAACCGCAAAAACTTTGACTATACCGATACCACAGCCGAGCCGCTTAGAGCCGTCGAGGGTATCACCACCCACGCCCTCACCATCGCCCCTATCCTCACAAACGGCGATATAACAGGCGCAGTGGCATTCATGGCTACCGACGATACCGAGCTTTGTACCGATAAACAGTCCATGCTCGCCAAAGCCGCCGCCATGTTCTTGGGCAAACAAATCGAAGAATAATACCAAAAAGGACCGCCGCCTGACCGCAGCAGTCCTTTTTTTCTGTACTATTATATCAGTCATTGCCCCATGTCCTCCGCAGCCAACATAATAATAAACCCTCCGACCCATACAAATGGATCGGAGGGCAAACTGCAGACCACGCTGCGGTGGAGCTGATAGTCGGACTCGAACCGACGACCATGGGCTGTCGATAAAGCGACGTCATATCGTATTTTGATTTTTCGTGTGTAACCGCTGTATTTGCACGGTTATGCCGCCTTGGATAATTCATTCTCCGTGCCGAGTTTTCCGACAAATCTGTAATAAATCTCAATCTGCTGAAATGTTCTTCCGTCCTCAGCTTGTTCTTTGTGATGAACAACAATTTTGTCTATCAGCTCATTTAGTATTGCGGCATCCAACTTGTCGATTATGGTGTATTTTTTTATAACGTTAATAAAGTTATCCGCACAATCTGATTGTCTTTTCAACTCGTCAATTTTCGATTTGAGAATAGGTAACGCCTTTTTGATTTCCACCTGTTCCAACTCGTAACTCTGCGACATAGACTCATATCTCTCATCGCCTATCCTCCCAAGAACATTGTCCTCATAAAGTCGGCTGATAATCTTATCCAGTTCCTCACAGCGTTTTTGCTTTTGCTCATATTCGAGTGTGATTTGTTCCGCTTGCTTTTGTGAATCAGACTGATATTTCCGACTTAAAATCGACTTGAATTTATCCGTATTTTTGCGGTACTGAAACAAGTTACGCTGAATGTCGATCAGTACAAGCTCGTAAATTGTATCAAACGTAATGTAGTGCGAAGCGCAGTATTCTTTGCCGTGAGTTTTGTACATCCAACAGGAGTACGCTCCGTGATAACTGCCGTCTTTACGCTGTTTCTGCGAGTAAGTCAGGCAATGACCGCAATCCGAACAGTAGAGAAGTCCGGCAAACATCTGAACCTCTCCCGCCTTTGCAGGACGGTGCTTGGCATTCAGAATTTTGTGTACCGTATCCCACAGTTCCTGCGTAATGATAGGCTCGTGGCAGTTTTCAACCACGATCCAATCCTCTTTAGGATTGCGTACCTTTTCTTTACTTTTCATGGATTTGTTTCTCTGCTTGCCGTAAACAAGCTTGCCTAGATAGACTTCATTGTTGAGTATCGCGCGGATTGAAGTAACGTGCCAGTCAAATTCCTTGCGCCAGTAATCCGATTTGAAGTAATCCGGATTGTTGAGGTTGAAGTAGGCAATGGGAGTTAGTACCTTTTCTTCTCTAAATATTTTTGCCATTTTGTTGTAGCCAACACCCTCTGATGCAAGTCTGAAAATTCTTTTAACAACCTGTGCGGCAGGCTCGTCCACGATTAAATGATGACGGTCATTTGGGTCTATCTTGTAGCCGAACGGAGCTTTTGATCCGATAAACTGTCCGTCCCTCGCCTTAGCTTTTTTCGCCGCTTTGGTCTTTTTTGAAACGTCACGAGCGTACATTTCGTTGACTACATTCTTTATCGGGAACAGCAAATCGTCGCTGTTCACAAGAGAATCATAGTTATCGTCCGCCGCAATAAATCGGATATTGCTGTCGGTAAACCGTTGAACATACATACCTGCCTCGACATAATTTCGTCCAAACCGAGAAAGGTCTTTGACGATAACAAGATTGATTTTGCCCTCATCAATGTCCGAAAGCATTTTTTTGAAGGACGGTCTGTCAAAGTTCGTTCCGCTGCAACCGTCATCACAATAGAATTTGTAGTCTGTAATTTTATGATCTTTGCAGTACTGCTCAAGCAGAATTTTCTGAGTTTCGATAGAAACACTTCCTCCAAAGTTTCCGTCATCAACCGAAAGTCTGCAATAAAGTGCTGCCTTGTAATGCTGCTGTTTTTTCATAGTAACTCCTTTCTCAGCAGCGGATTTAATAAGCCTTGCGGTATCTTCCGCTCCACAAGTATATCACAACTATGCTGTAAATGCCAGTAAAATCCGCTGTCTGTAAAAATATTTGTTGAATGTTGCTAAGTCCGATTATTGAAATTTTACATTGTTACTAAGGAGCTGTTATTGATACGCTCTATTCCTTTTTGAAATTCATCGACTACCTCTCCGACCTGTTCGCCTGATTCCAGTTTGCGAAACATTAGTCTGCTGAGACTATCAGCTACATTGGTTTTACCCTCAAATGCAGACCACACACGATAGGTCACACCGTTGATGTAGTGATCGGTATATTCAGCCGACTGCACCTCTGTGTTGTCCTGACACAGAGGTTTATCAAGGCTGTATCTTTTAGTCTTTTCTTCTGCCATTCGCTTATCACGCTCCGTTTCATTACGTCGATTGTTAATTTTCGTATAAACAAATCAGTTCAGTCCTTTCATATTTAAATTTTGATGGTGCTAATTAGTTACGCACCATCTTAACTGTTTTTTAATATACAGCTTTTTTCTTGTCGTAAATTCACATTTTCCAATTACAACGCCTGAAAATATGCCGATTTTGTGCAGTCTTCTGCACTTACGACCCCTGAATCATTCAAAGCTCAAATTTATGACCCCATAAAAATTATGCACAATCATTTTGCTGAAACTGCGTATTTTCGGCACTTTTGCGGCGAGCTTTGCTCGTCCGCTGTGACTGTTTCGGGGGCTATGACCCCGAAACTTTAACTTGCAATGAAATATTTTACTTTGCTTTAACTGCTGCATATCCGGTATTTGTGCAGATTGACAATCGCCTTTTATTATCAGAATTAAAACCTCTCCCACATATCGCCCACAGCGGCTCACAAATAGCCTGTGTCGGCTTTTAAGCTGTTTCTGCTAGACTTACCCGACAAAAATTCAAGCCACGCAAATCGGCTTACGTTGCCTTTCTTTGCGTTTCAAACGGCGGAATTTCAATCCCCTTATTCGCAAGCTGACTTCTTATTTTATTAGCAGACATATGCAGTACTTCATCAAGGCTCATTAACTCGATTTCATAAACTTCATTAGCGGCAGGGTCAGTAACGTCATCAACAGGGTCGGCAGAATCACAAACAGTGACAGCGGATTTTTCTGCCTCAACTTCGTACTCATCAATCGCAAGCAACGTATTTAAAGGCTTTTCAAGCATTTCACTGTTACCGCAAGTGACAGCAGGGTCAGCGTTTTCACACACCTCCGGCATAAGATTTCTGCCGTCACTGCTGTCACTTTTCATATCGTAATTCAGAATAATTATTCGTTGTCCGTTACTGCGTTTGGATTCAAACGTCACTCCGTAATCCAGCAATTCATAAGCGTGCTGAATCAGATCTTTTTTGACACGATTTGAGAACACTTCCTTGTGAAGCAGAGCCGATAACTTTTCAGCAAGTTCAGTAGCAGAGCCTTTAAACTTTTTCTGAGTTACCATAAAATCGTGAACAGCAAATGAAAAATAGTCGGGTTCGATATTTTTAATCTCATCAGACACTTTCCATCTGCTGCTTTCAAACACAACATTGATCTCTTGATTTTCAATATCTCGACCTACACAATACAGTTTAGCTTTTCGACTTCCACGCTTGCTTTCAATCAGAACCATACTGCCATCAACGCAACCGCTTAAACCTGTACTGCCCGAAATCATATTAAATGGGTCGCTGTCAGAACACTTTCGTGTGTGATGAACCAGAACTATAGCTATACCAAGCTTGTCCGCAAGACTTTTTAGAACGGATAGTTCTTTGTAATCTGAACTGTAGCTTGACTCCGATTCGTTACGTACCTTTTGCAAAGTATCTATCACAACAATTTTCAAATCGTCAAACCGCTTCCTGCAGTATTCAATTTGTTCAGGCAGACCATTTGAAATTGATTCCGCCATAATTGCAAAGTTAAGATTGTCGGACGGCTCGTCTGTCAGTTCGTACAACCTGTTTTGCAGACGTATCAGGCTGTCCTCTAAACTAAGATATACCGCATGACCGCATAACGTTTCTTTTCCAAGCACCTTTTCTCCTTTTGCAATGGACAGGCACATATCGAGAGCCAGCCACGATTTACCGACTTTCGGTGCTCCTGCGAGAACGAACAATCCTTGCGAGATCAAACCGTCAACACAATATTCGATCGGTTTCATCGGAGTATTCATAATATACTCGCTGCTGTACATTTTTAATTCTTTCATTTTATCGACCTCCTTTTAATATGCAAAGCCGCTGACCTCGGTTCTGCAAACAAAAACGCACCGCAGAAAACGAAATCTGCGGTGCGTTTTTTACCCTCTGATATTATTATATGCGGAAATTCAGAAAATGAATAAAATCACATAACATTATTTTTTTATTCAACACGACATTTTCAGTTGCATATTGCGGCAAAATATGATATACTTAATTTGGAAACTGTAAAAACGACAGCCTTGAGGTGTAATTATGTTTAACGATATTTGTTTTTATGTCAAAGGGAATATGATTGAGGTCAACGGTCAGGAATTTTTATTGGGTGAGCCTTCGGAGTCGTGTATGAATATTTCTCCTTCCGAATTCGAAGAGATATATGATAAGTATAGATCGGCGGAATACATAATGAACCATGAAATCAATGCTGAAAAGGATATTTCCGTTGAATATATACCGCCCTCAAAAGAGAATTGGGGCAGGCTTAACAGCATGATGGTCGAAATAGATACGGCTTTAAAAAAACATAAAATATTTCAGGTTCTTGATACTCAGAATGCTGTCGAATTTTTCAAAGGATTTACTGATATGGACGGCACAATTATGAATTCCGAAAACTGGGAGCTTTATTACAAGACCGCAAGTCTTTACAAGCCTGTGATCGATGATATTTTTAATTTCAATAAGACTATGTATTACTTTGTGAACGATTTTCTGTCACATCTTAAAAAGCTTGATCCCGAAAATTTTGCCGCCGCTTACTACGACTTCCTTACAAATCCTATGGCGTACAAGATGATTGCAAATCCTATCATGAATGAATATATGTCGTATACAAGCGCTGATTTTCTTGAAATGAATATGATCCCCAAAGAAATAACCGATGGCTGCGGAGAGTATGTAATTGCGGAATACTACCATGTTGATAGATTGCAGAGCTTTTTAAAGGTCGATTTTCTAAAAGGTCTTATGGCAGGACATCATATACGCAGATGTGAACATTGCGGACGATTCTTTCTTATGACCAAAGGCTACAAAACAAGATACTGCGACAAGGCTGCGCCTGAAAATCCGAGGTTTACCTGTAATCAGATGGCTTACAGAACGGTCAGAATTAAGGAAGAAAACGCAGATAATCCGAAATATCAGTCATATCGGCGCTGTCTTAACAGGGTTATGCGGAGCTATCAGAGAAAAGTTATTGATGGAAAACAAAAATCAGTTCTTCTGCGACAAGCAGAAGAACTGTACCATAGAGCAATGACCTCTCCCGAATTCAGCAATGAGGAATTTGAACAGCAAATGCAGTCTGAAAATCTTTACAAATTATGCGGTTTTGACGTTCCGAAGAGAGGCAGACCAAAGGCGGTTAAGAATGACAAATGAGGAACTGATATCGAAATATTATGACGGTAATATGCAAGCTTTATATGATCTGTACGAGCAGAATGTCGGGTTCATACAGAGCGTTGCTGCTGCGGTCGCAAAAGACTACAAAAATTATTTGCGTTTCAGCGATACCTTTGAAGACCTTGTTCAGGTTGGCTGTCTTACGTTCTTTGAAAAGCTGAAAGCAAAAAAATATGACGCAAGCAAGGGCAGTCTGCTGACATATCTTACTCCCCGACTTCGATATGCAATGCAGGAGTTTATTGAAAATTTCAGTTCTCCGGCAGGACTTTCACATTCCGATTTCTCAAAAATACAAAGATGCCGCAAGCTGCATAATGAAGGTATGTCAAATTCGGATATAGCCAAGGAGCTTGGCATGGACAGGAAAACCGTTCAAAGCTGTCTGTCATTCTCTTTTAAAACGGAAACGCTGATGATACGGGCGGAAACAGAGAACGGAATTGAGTACTTTGAAAATCCTGAGCTTGTCGTTAACGATCCGCATCCCGATAAAAAGGTTTACATTGAAGTTAGCCTTGAGTTTTTCAAGGAGTTGTTTGAAAGCTTATCGGCGAGAGAAAGAGAAATTCTTGGCAGAAAATATGGCGCATTCGGGTATGAAGAGACCTCTGTTAACGACATTGCGGATTATATGCTGATCTCCAGAAGCGCTGTAAACAAGGCTGTTAATTCTGCAACAGAGATTCTTCGCAAGGAATACCATAACGGCAGCAGACTGAAATGGTGGCGGTTGTGTAACCAGGCGGTTAAGGATGCCTTGGAAGGCAGGACAGCACAGGAATCCGTTGAAATATCTGACGAGTTTAAGGCGAAATTACGGGTGTTGGCGGATTATTTGGTTTTGCTGTATGAGATGGATAAACAAAAATAAATGGGTGACATTATGCTTGCAATATACTTAACCTTAATTGATAACGAAGACGATAAGAAATCATTTGAGGATTTATATAATCAAAATAGGTCTAAGGCTTATGCGATTGCGTTTAATATTTTGAAAAATAAAGCGTTAGCCGAAGAAGCTTGTTCAGAGGCTTTCTTTAGTCTCGCAAAAAGTTTTCAAAAAATTAAAAATTTAGAATCTCACAAATTGGACTATTATATTGTCATTATGTTATCGTTAAAAATCTCAATTTTTCTGTTTCAACCTCTACTCACTGCCATTTTTAAGGCAAATTTACACCTTGTTTCACAGAAGATTTGAAATAAAATTACAACCTCTACTATTCAAGACGAATAAAAATGACGGGGTAAACCCAAAATGTCACATTTTACATTAATACCATTTTGTCACGTCTCTTTGAGCCTACATAAAAAACGCCATCTACTATATACAGTAAAAATTCGGGCAGGTGACCATCTTTTCTCTTGAATTTTCATCAAACTTTCACAATTTCAGTTGCGATGAAAATTCCCCTCACTTTTATACGCCAAAAAATCTGGCAGGTGCTAACCTTTTGTCCTGAATTTTTATCAAAATAACATTCCGTTACGCACCTCTGCGTCTGTTTGAAAAACACCTTCTACTATATACAGTAAAAAATCGGGCAGGTGACCACCTTTTCCCGTGAATTTTCATCAAACTTTCACAATTGCAATAACACCGAAAATCACCACTCACTTTTATACGCCGAAAAAATGGACGGGTGGTTCACTGTTTAAGCAAATTTTCATCAAATTTTCACATAACGGCTCATAAAAAATCCGCCTGAGCGTTTTCAGACGGATAAATTTATGCTTATTTAGCAGAAATATGGAAATTCCCATTGAATTTTGACAAACGTTGTGGTATAATAAATAATGAAAAGTTATACATATTCGGCACTATCACCGATTGAGTTATCTCCTACGGGGTGGGCGGGTGAAGATAACTCAATTGTCATCATAAAAAACTGATAAGGAGAATTCAAAATGGCTAAAATAAAAGTTCAGTCGGTTGAACCCAATATTGCTGATTTAGTAAATGGTTGGCTTAAATCATATAAGCTTGATTATAAATTGGAGCAGGAGTCGTTAAACACTGAAATAGACCAGGCTTTAAACGACTATTTTTCAAAAAGCGGTGGCAAAGGCGGTAACAGACCTGATGCAAAGCTGTTATTGCGTAGCAGTGATGGTAAGTACTATCCTATCCTTATTGAATATAAGGGCTATAAAGATAAGCTTATTAAGCTTGATAGTGAAAAAAATGTTGCAAACAAGAATTCCAAAAACGAACCTGACTATAAGAATATAAACTCTTATGCAGTGAATGGAGCTGTTCACTATGCAAACGCTATACTTCATTATACAGGCTATACCGATGTAATCGCTATCGGAGTTACCGGCTTTAAAAACGATAGCGGAAAACTTGAACATTCTATCGGAGTGTATTATGTTTCAAAAAGCAATTTCGGTGTTGGTCAGAAAGTTGATGACTATACCGACCTTTCTTTTCTTAAAAAGGAAAACTTCGATGCTTTTATAGAAAAAGTAGGACTTCTGTCTCTTACGCAGGAAGAAATAGAAAAATTAAAGGAACGCCGTGAGCGTGAAATAGATGCAAGCCTTGTAAAGCTGAATAATGATATCTATCAAAACGAAAAGGGGCTTGGTGAAAACGACAGAGTATATCTTGTTGCCGCCTCTATTATGGCAACGCTCGGCGATGTCGAGCACAATGTATACCCTTTGAAAAAATCTGATTTGATTTCTTCCGATGAAAAAGACAATACCGACGGCGATATTATGGTGCGGAAAATCAAAGCTTTTCTTGCTGCCAAAAAGCTTCCCGAAGATAAAAGAGATTTAATTGTAAGAACACTTCAGAATACACTTACTACCGACAATATCAACAAGGTTGAAAACGGAGAAACCCAGCTGAAGCGTGTTTTCACAAAAATAGTTGATGACCTCGGTATTTACTATAAAATAGGACTCACAACAGACTTTACCGGCAAGCTGTTCAATGAAATGTACGGCTGGCTTGGGTTTACACAGGACAAGCTCAACGATGTAGTTCTTACTCCCTCCTATGTCGCAACTCTGCTTGTTAAGCTTGCAAGGGTAAACAAGGATTCGTATGTATGGGACTTTGCAACAGGCTCGGCAGGTCTTCTTGTTGCTGCTATGAACGAAATGCTCATTGATGCGAAGGACAAAATTAAATCTCCCGAACAGTTGGCAATAAAATCCGCCCAAATAAAAGCAACTCAGCTTCTTGGTCTGGAAATTCTTTCGAGCGTTTATATGCTTGCCATACTTAATATGATTATGATGGGTGATGGCAGCTCTAATATCTTGAATAAAGACTCATTAAAAGACTTTAACGGTAATTACGGCTTTGGCAACACCAATGATAAGTTCCCGGCAAACGCATTTGTTCTTAATCCACCATATTCAGCGCCCGGAAATGGTATGGTATTCGTTGAAAAAGCTTTATCAATGATGGAAAAAGGATATGCTGCTATTATTATTCAGAACTCCGCAGGTTCGGGAAAAGCAAGCGGATATAACAAGAAAATACTGAAACACAGCACACTTCTTGCAAGTATAAAAATGCCCATAGATTTATTTGTCGGAAAATCAAGCGTTCAGACAAATGTATACGTTTTCCGTGTTGGCGAAGCTCATCAGAAGGACGATGTTGTAAAATTCATTGATTTTTCCAACGATGGTTATACACGCAGCAATCGTAAAAAAGCAAGCTGCAATTTATTTGATACAGACAACGCCAAGGGCAGATATCAGGAAGTTGTTGACCTTGTTCGATATGGAAAATCAAAGCTCAATATTTTCACTGAAAAAGAATACTACGAGGGAACAATAGACCCTGAAAACGGTGCAGACTGGAACCAGACATCACCGATTGATACAAAGCCTACGCTTGAAGATTTCAAGAAAACAGTAAGCGACTATCTTGCCTGGGAAGTATCAACATTGCTTAAAAATCAGGATAACGAGAACGAACGCCTGGGAAAATAAATGCCTCACTCAATGAAAAGCTGAGCAATGTTGAGTGGGGCGAGTATAGGCTTGGGGATTTGTTTGAAAAAATTTCAGTAAACTCTTTAAAATACAAAACTTCGGAATTGCCAAATATTCCTACAAACGAGTGTGTTCTTCCTGCTTTAACAGCAGGAATCCAAAACCAAGGTCTTAATAATTATGTTCCAAGAGATAATGCCACTATTTTGAAAAATGTTATTTCTATTTCTGCTAATGGTGCAAATACAGGTGCAACATTTTATCAAAGTAAAGAGTTTACAGTATTGCAGGACGCATATGCTATTAAATGGATATACACAGATGAAAAATTGTCGGATAACAGTTATATCTTTTTAACAAGCTCAATACATAAAACAATTTATGGTAATTATGAATGGACTAATAAAGCTGGTTGGGAAAGAATAAAAAATGACAAAATTAAACTCCCCACCAAAAACGGCAAAATCGATTTTGATTTTATGGAGTCCTTTATAGCGGAGCTGGAGGCGGAGCGAGTAGCGGAGCTGGAGGCGGAGCGAGTAGCGGAGCTATCCGCTTACTTAAAAGTAAGCGGATACGACAATTATGAATTGTCGGACGAAGAGCTGGACGCTCTTCAAAAATTTGAAATGCTTGAATGGAGTTCGTTTAATCTTAAAGATTTGTTCGGTCAATCTACACGTGGCAAGAGATTAAAAGGTGCAGATAGAATAAGTGGTACTTTACCGTTTGTTACAGCCGGTGAAGCTGATGAGGGCATTTCTGCTTACATCAGTAATGATGTTGAAGTTTTTGAAAAGAATACTACCACCATTGATATGTTCGGCTCAGCAAAGTATCGGAATTACAAATACGGTGCAGATGACCATATTGCAGTTGTTCACACAGAAAAGCTGCCTAAGTATGCTTCTATATTTGTGACAACAGCGATACATAAATCTTCACATAACGGTCAATTTAATTATGGGAAGAACTTCTATGCCAAGGATGCAGATGAATTATTCATTCAGCTTCCTGTGAAAAATGGGACACCTGATTTTGAGACTATGGAATTGCTTATTTCATCAGTACATAAGCTTGTTATCAAGGACGTTGTTTTGTATTCCGACAAGAAAATTGCGGCAACAAAAAAGATTGTATCAGATAATTAAGCGGCAAATATATAAATATAAGTAGGAGGGAAATAGTATGTTGATTTATGAAATCCTTGAAAAATGCATAAATCGCTATGAGAAACCGGAATGCGAACAATGCGAAGATTGTTCATATGGAGAATATTGTCCGCACGACTGCGAAAAATGTCTGGATTACTTACATAATCCCAAACATGCCCCTCAAAATGCCCCCGAAAGAAAATATGATTGTGTTCATATGGCTGATTTTTATACCTGCAAGTACTCTTGTAGGTATACATCAGAGTTAATGTATGCAATTCAAAGATGTTCAGGCATACAAAATGTTGACGAATTAAAAGTTTTATCTTTTGGTTGCGGTCCTTGTACAGATTTGTTTGCTTTAGATGCTCTTAAAGAAAAAAAGCTAATATCGTTTAATAGCATTAAGTATCGTGGTGTAGATTACAGCAAAGATGTTTGGGCAAATATCCATCAAGATATTAATAAACTTAAAAAAGACAATATAGATATACATTTTTACTATAAAGACGCATGTATTCTGATTGATGAAATTGCAAACGGAAAATGGGTCCCAAATCTTATCGTTTTTCAGTATGTATTTTCAGATATTCAAAAACATACGACTGCAAATGATATCAAACACTCTATAGATACATTCGCAGAATACTACAATGCCAAAGTTTTACAAAACACATATGTAATTCTAAATGATATTAACTTAGGATGCGGATATGGCGGCGGAAGAGATCATTTTGATACTTTATTAAGCAAGTTAAATAATTCACAATATTCAAAAACTCACTTTTGCAATGATAATGCTACCAGTGAATACTATCCAAGAGGATATACATACGGTGAAGAATTACCTGACAATCAAAATCTTTTTAATCTAACGAATCTGAAGAAGTTTTCACCATTTAATACTTGTGCCAGCGCTCAAATGATAATAAAGAAGGTGAATAAATGATTATAAGTGCAAGCAGAAGAACAGACATTCCTTCATTTTACTCCGATTGGATGTTTAACAGATTAAAAGAAGGCTATGTTTGTGTAAGGAATCCAATGAATATACACCAGATAAGCCAAATAAGTCTGTCACCTGACGTTGTTGACGGTATAGTATTCTGGACAAAAAATCCTACACCTATGCTTGAAAGAATACACGAACTTGATAAATACACATATTATTTTCAATTCACCCTTAATTCTTATGGAAAAGATGTAGAAAAAAATATACCGTCCAAAAATGATGTGATTATACCAACTTTTAAAAAGCTTTCATCGATAATAGGAAAAGAGCGCATTGTATGGAGATACGACCCGATATTGATAAATGAACACTATACAATAGAATATCACAAAAAATACTTTAAAAAGTTATGTGAATCCTTAAGCAATTATACGGAAAAATGCACAGTAAGCTTCATAGACCTATATAAAAACACAGAAAGAAATATTCAGCCTCTGAACATTCATATACCTTTAAATGATGAGGTCATTGACTTAATGGACTTTTTTTCGACAGTTGCAAAAGATAATGGAATATATATTGATACTTGCGCTGAAGAATATGACCTTTCATCTTTAAATGTCGAACATGCCTGCTGCATTGATAAACAACGCCTTGAAAGGATAGGTAATTATCAGCTTAAGATAGGGAAAGATAAAAATCAAAGGGGCGTTTGCGGCTGCATTGAGAGTATTGATATAGGTATGTATAACACATGTGAAAACGGTTGTATGTACTGCTATGCAAATTTCAACGGCGAAATGGCACGCAAAAATCATGAGAAACACAATCCGTTATCCCCACTCATCTCTGGCAAAATCGAAGATGATGATAAAGTGAATATACGTAATGTAAAATCAAATATCGATGGACAGCTTCAGCTGTTTTGATAAAGAGCCATACTGCAGTTGCGGTATGGCTTTCTTATGTTATCAGTGCTTAAATCTTACCCTCATCACAAACACTTCAAGATCAGGCATAAAAACAAGAAAGTCCGAGCACTTTCCAGTGTTCGGACTATTACAATATGGAGCTGGAAACGTGACTTGAACACGCGACCTGCTCATTACGAATGAGCTGCTCTACCAACTGAGCTATTCCAGCATATATTAAATTTTTCTGTTAGCTTATTTGATCCGCCGCCGTGTCGCTTTATCAACAACCCACGACCTGCTCATTACGAATGAGCTGCTCTACCAACTGAGCCATATCAGCATATAAGACTTAAATATTATACACCAAAACCACACATTTGTCAACATCAATTCAAGATTTTTCTCAAAGCTTCAAGATTTTTTCTCAAAGCTTTGCAAAATCCCTATCAAATAGTCATATCATATGTAGCTTGTGAGTATAATGAATGAAATAAATACGTTTTCTTTCCACATCGTTATTTTGCACAATAAAAAAACGCTAAAATATGCTTAAACGTTTCAAAATATCTTCGCAAACGCCGAATATTCCAACTTTTCCGATCAAATGACTATCATATTTTAATATCAAGACAATATTTTAACAATATCATATGTTACAACACACTTTTCAACAATTATTATCCGAAAACGTTTAATGAATAAAGTTCTTTAATGGTTTTTGTAATTTCACATAACATAATTGTATACAAAAGAAATGTTTATATACATTTTTCACATACCACACAGCCTGGTTTCATATACCCCTCAGAAAACGCAGTGCATTTTCGCAGCTTTTTGATTAGCCTGTCAGTTTCTTTGTAACAAATCGATTACAATTGTCCAAATAGCATTGTTAAAATGCACAAAAGTAAAGTTGAAAAATTGGCTAAACCTCCATAATTTATTACAGAGGGCATAAAAATGTGAAAAAAGACTTGAAATTATGCCGAGAATATTGTATATTTTTATTAACGGAAACGTTTGAGATAAGTTTTCACGGAAAACGTCAAGCGTAAACGTTTAAAATCTACGGAAAGGCGGAAATATCATTGGTTTCCTTAAAAGACATTTCCGTTCGTTGCGGAGTATCCGTCGCAACCGTAAGCAAAGCCCTCAACGGCCATAAGGACGTAAGCGAGGCAACAAGAGAAAGACTTATGAAAGCCGCCAAAGAAATGGGCTACTTCCCAAATTCTCAGGCAAGAGCTTTAAAGACCAACAGGACCTATAATCTCGGGGTCATGTATCTCGACGAAGCAGGAAGCGGTCTTACCCATGAGTTTTTCGCAAAGGTGCTTGACAGCTTTAAGACTACGGCTGAAGCAGCAGGATATGATATAACCTTTATAAATAGAGATGTGGGCAAGCAGAAAATGTCTACATACGAACATTGCAAATACCGCAATGTTGATGGTGTTATCATTGCCTGTACGGATTTTACGTCGCAGGACGTGTACGAGGTGATAAACGGAGATATACCAGTGGTCACGATCGACCACATCTTCGATTGCAGAACAGCGATCATGTCCAATAATGAAAAAGGTATGGAAGAGCTTATCAACTATGTGACGAAGATGGGGCATAGGAAGATCGCTTTTATCCAGGGCAACAGATCGGCAGTAGCCGAAAGACGTCTGGCAGGCTTCTATAAAGCTTGTATGACAAGAGGAATTTCAGTTGATCCCGATTGGATACTTAACGGTGATTATCACAACCCTGATCTGACTTATAAGCTGACAAAAGAACTTCTTAGCAGAGAGAACAAACCGACCTGCGTTTTCATGCCCGATGATTATTCAGCAATGGGAGCTTTTAATGCAGTCAAGGAAATGGGTCTTTCAGTACCGGAGGATATCTCGATAGTGGGCTACGACGGAATAGCTTATTCACAGCTTCTCTCTCCAAAGCTTACGACTTATCTTCAGGACACAGACCTTATCGGTGTAACAGCCGCAAAACAGCTGGTATCACTGATAGAAAACCCACAGACCACCTTTAAAGAGGTGATAACAGTCGACGGAAAGCTGCTGGAAGGCGGCTCGGTAAGCGACATCAATTAATTCAAGGCATTAATTTTCCGCAGAAATGCTGCGGAGCAAATCAAATAAACTAATGCGATTTTAAGGAGGAAAATTATTATGGCAAATCTTAAGAAAGTACTTGCAGGTTCATTGAGCCTCTGTCTGGCAGCTTCAATGTTCACAGCTTGCGGCAGCTCAGATTCATCTTCAGCAACTGATGCTAATGGCGGCACAACATCAAAGGCTGGCGACGGCACAGGTATCAACAAGGACGCAGACAGACAGGATACTTCAAAGCTTCACGGTGTAGATTCATCAGAGGATTCAAAGAAGACTCTTACAATTTACTGCTGGAACACAGAGTTCAAGTCAAGACTTGATAAGTACTATCCACAGGGCACATCAAACGAGCTTACATACAACGAGCTTGCTGATGGTTCTAAGGAGATCGCAACAATCAACGGCGTTAAGCTGAACTGGGTACAGGTTGAAAACGAAGGTAACGCTTACCAGACAAAGCTGGACGAGGCTCTTAAGGGTCAGCAGGACAGCACAGAGAAGGTAGATATGTTCCTTATGGAAGCTGACTACGCTCTGAAGTATGCTAACGGCGACGTTGCACTTTCTATTCAGGACCTCGGCATCACAGACGACGATATGTCACAGATGTATCAGTACACAAAGGACGTTGCAACAGATACAAAGACAGGCGAGCTGAAGGGTGTATCATGGCAGGCAACTCCAGGTCTGTTCCTCTACAACACAAAGATCGCTGAGGACGTTCTCGGCACAAGCGATCCAGAGAAGGTTCAGGAAGCTGTTAAGGATTGGGATACATTCACAGCAACAGCTCAGAAGATGGCTGACAAGGGCTACAAGATGGTATCAGGTTTCGATGATACATACAGATGCTTCTCAAACAATATGTCTAGCCCATGGGTAACAGACAACAAGATCACAATTGACCCACAGATCAAGGCTTGGGCTGACCAGACTAAGGAATACACAGACAAGGGCTACAACAACAAGACTTCCCTTTGGGACGATGCTTGGGCTGCTGGCCAGAAGATCGACGGTGGCGTATTCGGCTACTTCTTCTCAACATGGGGCATTCCTTTCACACTTCTTCCAAACACAGTTGACGAAGAGATCAAGGCTGATGGTTCAAACGCTAAGGAAGGCAACGGCGGTTATGGTCTCTGGAAGGCTTGCTCAGGCCCACAGGCTTACTACTGGGGCGGTACATGGATCTGCGGCGCTATCGACTCCGATAACCAGGACATCGTTGCTGATATCATGAAGGTTATGACTTGCAACAAGGACGTAGCTAAGGCTATCACTGAGGGCGAGCAGGACTACACAAACAACAAGGCTGCTATCAAGGAGCTTATCGACGGCGGTTATACAAACGCATTCCTCGGTGGACAGGATCACCTTGCACTTCTTACAGAGGCTGCTGACAAGATCTCCCTCGAGAACAAGCTTTCTGCTTATGACCAGGGCTGCAACGAGAAATTCCAGGGTGCTATGAAGGACTACTTCCTCGGCACAGTTGATTCATATGAGGCTGCTCTTGAGAACTTCAAGAAGAACATCACAGACCTCTATGGTAACCTTACTTGCGATTTCTAATCGTATAAAAAAACAGTATCTAATTAAATATAGGGGGTGGAGGTTATCCCCCCCTATTATTTATTAATCTCACGAAAGGAATAGGTATACTTATATGAAGAGAAAAAGCATAAGCTATGCCAAGTGGGGATATATTTTCCTTATCCCATTCTTTGTAGTTTACATCATCTTCTCACTATATCCTCTGTTCCAGACTTTCTATTACAGCTTTACTGACTATGTTAAGGATCAGGGTTCTATCGGCGGTGGCTGGACAAGACAGGCTGTCGAGGTGACACCAACATTCTGCGGTTTTGATAACTATTCAACAATATTCACATCAGGAAGTGATCTGCTTCAGTCATTCTGGAATACGATCATTATGTGGATCGTAGGATTTATCCCACAGATCGTTATCTCTCTTATCCTTGCAGTATGGTTCACTGACCTTCGTCTTAAGATAAAGGCTCAGGGATTCTTCAAGGCTGTTATCTATCTTCCAAACGTAATCATGGCATCTGCTTTTGCATTTCTGTTCTACAGCTTGTTCAGCAGAGGCGGCGCTATCTATGATCTTATCAAGGTACCGCTCCTTGAAAGCGTTTGGGGATCAAGAGGTGTAGTTGGACTCATCAACTTCATACTTTGGTATGGTAATACAACAATTCTTCTTATGGCTGCTATCATGGGTGTTGATACATCACTCTATGAGTCAGCACAGATCGACGGTGCAACTTCCAGCCAGACATTCTGGAAGATCACAATTCCGCTCATCAAGCCTATCATGTCATATGTTCTTGTAACATCACTCATCGGTGGACTTCAGATGTACGACGTACCTGCCCTCCTCACAAAGGATATGGGTAGCCCTAACGGAAAACTTAAGACCGTCGTAATGATAATCCAGGCAAATAAGCAGGGCGACATCGGTAAGGCGTCTGCACTCTGCGTAATAATCTTTATCGTTTCCGCTATTATCGGACTTGCACTTATGTTTGCATCTGCTGACCATGACGGAAAGAAGAAAAAGAAGAAAAGGGGGTAAGCTGAAATGCCAAGAAGTACTGAAATAGTTGGTGAAAAGACAAATAGTACTGGTCTTATCATACATAGGATAATAGCTTATGTTGTCCTTGTTCTTTTGGTCGTTGTTTCACTTTTCCCATTCTATCTTTTGATAATCAACGCAACACGAGGCAGATCACAGGCAGGTATCAGGTGGTATCCTGACCACTTCCTCGCAACAAACTTCAAGAACCTTTTCAGCGGTTCAACAGCCGTAGCATACGGAAGCGTATGGCGTTCACTGGCTAACTCACTGTTCATATCAGCTTGTGCTTCATTGCTCAGCGTATACTTCTCAGCACTGACAGCATATGCAACACACGTTTACCAGTTCAAGCTGAGAAAGTTCGCAGATATGTTCATTCTCATCGTAATGATGGTTCCAACACAGGCTTCAGCTATCGGTTTCTACCAGTTCATGAACAAACTCGGCTGGACAGATACTTATATTCCGCTGATCATTCCTGCTGTCGCAGCACCAGCTACATACTACTTCATGAAGCAGTATATGGCGTCTGCACTTCCGCTTGAGATCGTAGAAGCCGCCCGTATCGACGGCTGCGGAGAGTTCAAGACCTTCAACAAGATCGTTACTCCTATCCTCAAGCCTGCATTCGCAGTTCAGATCATCTTTACATTCGTAACAAACTGGAACAACTACTTTATGCCAAGACTTATTCTTACATCAAAGAGTAAGTACACAATCCCTCTGGTACTCAACGCAATGCGTTATGCAGGACCACAGGAGAAGGACGTGGGAATGTTCAGCTTGTACATCGTACTTGCTATCCTCCCTGTAGTAATTGTTTACCTTTGTCTTTCAAAGTTCATCATTCGTGGTGTTGCTCTGGGAAGCGTAAAGGGTTAATACGAAGCTTCAAACAGCGTACAGTTTTTCTGTACGCTGTTTTTTTTTTCTATTCATTCCTTACTTCTCTTGCCTATTCACATAAAAGCTTCGTTTGCATACCTTTGCTATTGACCGTTATCTCCATTCTGCTCACTCTTTTTCCATTTACGCCATATCCATTACAAATTATTTTATCCGTGATATCCTCGCCGCAATACCCCTCATAAGTGATATGCTCCACCAAATACTCCCTCTCTGCAAACTCTATCCTATCTTTAAGACCGACAACTACATTATTGAGCCACTGCTTATCAAGACCATAATACTTCTCCCTCGTGATACCATGTGGTATAGTTTTACCGCTTGAATAGCTATATCCATACTCCCCGTCCACGTTTTTCATATATATCTTCGACAGCATCGTTCTCGTATCAAGCTGTTTTCCGTATTCAATAATACGCTGAGTACCGATATTCACCGAAAGGATACTCAGCGACACATTGACCTGCCTGTCCCCTCTGATATATGCACGCCTACCGTAAGCCTTGACCGCATATACGCCGATAGCCTCCCACAGTGTAGACTTCTCTTTGATGTTCACATAGTTCACAGTTTTAGTTCCACTCTCGTAGGTTATCTCACTTGAGGGGCTGTAGCTCTTCATAATATCCGTCAAACTCACCTTAGACCATACCCCGGGTTCAGGCTCGTTCTGCCCCAGCATAAGTGTTATCCCACGGCTTATAAGTTCAAGAACAGTTTTTCCACCTCTCACCCTTGTTCTGATGTAATCCGCAGGACCGTAGTGCATACGCCTGCTGCCTATATAAAGTGCCACACGCCTGATATTGTTAAGATTTATGCTGTTATTCAGAACGACAGACGCTCTAAGTTCACTGTATGGCGTATAGCGGTCCTTCACAAGCCTTGCTGAAACAATGTTTCTATAGTCCAAATTGCCGCTGCCAATAAGTTCAAACCTGATGTATATCTTCGCCATTATTCCGCCCCCCTAAGCTTTATCATAAGGCTTCCGATCATCCTGTCAGGCTGAAAATCCATTTCTATCTCTGAGAGTATGTATCCGCTGTATAAGACCCCGTCTGCCGTGAAATTGATCGCCTTTCCTCCGTTCTCGCTTAGAGCAGCCCAAGCGTAAGCCTTGTCCGACGGAGCGATCCTGCCGCTGAACTGAAATATCTCCGCCGCCTTGCCTGAGATATTTCGCAAAATACCATTCACAGCCTTTGTTTCCTCCTGAATGTAACCTCCGCTTCGCTTAACTCCGTCCATGTAAAATGACCGTGTGCCAATGTCAAGCTTTATCTTTCTCTTTTTACTCACTTATATCCTCCTCACTGCAAATGCCGATACTAAGCTCTGCCTGCCTTTCGAGCCTGTGAAGGGGCAATGTCTGAACTGCGCCTCCAAGCTTTGCGCTCTTAACATTCAGAACCTCGCTTTTTGCAAGCTCCGCCATAACGCTTTCACACTTTTCCTGAAGCTCCTCCATGTCATCGTATTTTCCTGCCTTGCCCATGAGCCGCAGGTCGATATGACATATATACTCAGTGTAAAGCTTTTTGCCGCCCTGCCCAATGACTTCATCGACCACATCATAGCCTTTAAGCCCATAGAAGCCTATTGCTTCCCCACTGTGCAATAGACTGTCAGCCGAAGTGTATTCACCCATTGCAGTAAAGCCTGCTCCGTCAAGTATCTTTTTTATCTCTGCCGCCATTTCTGTCCAGACTGTCATGGCTCGTCCTCCTTCCTAATATGCGATAACGGCATTGAATACAAAGCCGTCCTTTGAGAAAAATCTTTCCGCCCTTGAAACTGCGCTGTCACGAAGCTCTCTTGCCGCCTTTATCCTGTTCTCCTCGTCAAAAGCCTCCACCGCCTTGCCCTGCGCCGTAAACATGACCTTGTATTCAGCGGCTTTCAGACAAATAAATCTGTAAAAGACCTCCGCTGCCGCCGCAAATTCGCATATAGCCGTCCCGCCCTCAGCGACCATTCGCTCCTGGTCAACAGCCTTTTCCATTTCGTCAGCACACACCGTTATAAGCCCTGCATACACCTCAGCCGACGTGCTGTCAAGTCCGCTTAGCTCCATGAAATTGCTCTTTACATTGTCCTTGCTTATTACCATTTTCCTGCTCCTTTCAAAAAAATATACCCGCCCACCGTCCCTTTTTCATTATCCTCTCAGCTTACTTTGTAGTTTTCAGCGTCTTTACAGCACCGCTCGTAAGTACAGAAAAACCTGCAAGCACTGAGCAAACGATCTCGTTGCACTGATTAGTAATAAGCTTATCGTAGTCCACGATAACATCTCCTCCAAGCACCATTTCAACAGCACTGCTCTGGTCGATGCCCACCGCAATACCGCCTGTGAGCTGAGGGCATTTTACAAGCGTTACACCATATGGCGTCTGAACTGTGCCGCCTGCCATATAGTCGCCAATGCAGTATTTCATCTCGTCCATAGCAAGGATCTTAGCCATAACGTCAGGAGTACAGATCATGGTCGTCATGTTAAACTCGCCCATGGAAGCCCAAAAAGCCGCCAGATCAGCGTAAGTAAGCTCATTGCCAATAAGTGTCTGAGCTGTAATACCTCTTGTTATCTCAGTCATAGCAAAGCTGTTCACATCTCTGCTTATGGTCGCTCCAAGGTTTCTCAGCACCACGCCAAAAGCCTCAAGCTTCTGCTTCCTTACAGACTCAAAAGAACAGTTAAGACGTCTTGCAAACTTTGTGAGAGTCTTACTGTTGGTGCTAAGTCTGACAGTTGTCATAGGCACATTTCCACCCTCTGCCACAACGTCAGTTGAACCCGACTTTGTAACGTTCAGACCTCTGAAATCCACTCCGTCAGTGTATGAAACAGCCGCCGCTACCTTGCCCATGATAGAAGCCTCGTCCATGCCCTGCTTGACAGTACGTCTTATGTACTCAGGAAAAAGCACTGCCGACTCAGTGGAAATGAAGAATTTCTCCACCCTGTCAGAATTTGCACCCTTTACCTTGATGTCAAAACGCTTGAGCTGTCTTTCAAAAGCGTCAAGACCTTTAAGCTCGGTGTTCTCATAGTTTGCGTCAGGATCAAGCTCAGCCAGCGCCTGTGTGAATGTCTTGCCTGTGATAGAATAAAGTCCCTTTTCAAGTTTGATATTGTTGTACATATTATTTTCTCCTTTTTTGCAGTTTTGATTTTGTCCGTTTTTTTGTACTTGTTTTTTGTGTATCGCATTGTAAACTCAGCCTGCATAAAACCTTTTCAGATAACGGGCGAACACTGTTCGCCCCTACGAATGTTTACGCATTTTCGTCTGTTTGCAGGTGAGCAATATAGTCCCATTAGGCATTTAAGCCCAATATCTCCACATTGTCATCGCCCCCTTTCACATCTGTCCATTACATCTTGTAATCCCCCGTGATAAAGCTCTCCCTTTCGGCTTTGTAGACCTCCTCATTCTCAGCCGCCTGCTTTTCAAGCCTGCCACGGAAGTCAATAAGCTCCGTAACTGTCATAAGCTCCGCAAGTTCTTTCACACGCTTTGCACTCATAAAAGGCTTGCAGAAATAGCTGAGCCTTAAAACGTCCTTTTCAAAAGCTTCCCTCGCAAGGGCAAGCTCATAGCTCTTGTCAGCGCTTTCCTGTTTCTCCCTTAAAGCAAAACGCTTCGTTACCCCTGCATTCACCTGTGCAGGCACTGCCACGAACGACCACTCGTAAGCGTCAAGCGGCTCGTCAAGAATGTGATAACACAGCTTACCGCCGTATTCTCCGCCCTTTTCATGGTTACAGCCGCCCTTGTACATATCCGCTCCGCATACAGAGCAAAGCTTCTTTCCCATGGTGCAGCTAACGGATACCTCTTTCTTTATTCCGCCCTGAATCTCACTTATAAGGTCGCCGTTAGAAGCAGTTCGCACCATGTAAGCCTTTGCCATAAGCCTGCGGTAGACCTCTCCGTCTGTTGTAGTTTTCTCAGGCAGAGTTTCCACCCAAGTGTCGAATATTCTGGCAGTCTGCTTTGAGCTTTTAGGGTCATGATCGAAAATACCCGTTCTGCCCTTAAAAAGCTCCACAAGCTTCTCCAAAGCGCCTGATGAAAACTTTTCACCATCTCTGTCAATGTCATTGTCACAAAGCGCCACCCTGAAAACAAAGACCTTGTCCTCCGTGAGCGGCTCTCTCGCATAGCCGTTTATCTTTTCAAGCTCCTCGCCTGATACTGTTTCGCTCATTGCATTTCCTCCTTTTTTCTCTCGTTCTCTACCCTTTCGTTTTCAAGCTCCGCCGCCTTAGCCTGCGCATTGTAAAGCCTTGACTTCGCCAACGCTTCCTCGTCCTGAAGATTTATGTTGTCCCACTCTATCTCCACCCCACAAGCATATCCGTTAAGCCTTAAAAACGCCTCGCATATCTCTCTGAGTATAGGTTCAAGCAGTCTGCGGTAATATTCAAGCTCGCTTGTGAGGATATCCGATTGCTGTGCAGACATTCGCTCAGTGGTTGACCAGTTCAGCCCAAGCAAAAACGGTGGTATTGAAAGCTTCGCTACAAGCTGTTCCATAAGCTGTCTGACAGGTATCTCCGTGTCTATCATCTGATTGTCAGCGCCTATGACCTTTATGTCCACATCACCCACAGCCACAAAATCCTGCACCGAGCCGTTTCGTGAGGCTCTCATGCCCCTGCTCCATTCCTGAGCTATCTGCTCTGCACGTTCCTTGGCTCTCGCCCTGTCGCTCTCCCCCTCAGGGTGATAAGTCACCGCATAGCGCACATTTCCTACCCTGTCGAAGTTCTGCCCCATGCACTCGTAAATTCGCATAAGTATCTCGCTCAGCGCAGGCAATCCACGGAGTATGGACACTCCGTCAGGGTGCTTAGGACTAGGATTGAGCGCCGTGTAAAGCAGTTTTTCAGGACTTCTTACCGGTATCTCCTCACCGCTTCCCATGTAAAAAATACGTTTTTCAAAAGCGTTCCTGCCCTCACGCACTCTGTACAAAGTCGGGTCGCCAACATATATCCCCTTTACCTTGCCTGTCCTGTAATCTGCATATATCCTGCCTATCGCCTTGCCATATGTAAGCAGTGAATCCAGATACATATCCGCAAAAGTGTAAATGGACTTTCCCGACACCCCCACGGAAACCTCTCTGCAAAACCCGTCAAGCTCCACCTGCGCCCTCTCGTCACAAGCCGTAACCTTAAAGCCCCCTGTGAGCCTTATTATCTTGCCGAAGCAAGCGTCGATAACAGGAACATTCGCCCTGAGTGCGTCATAAAGCTCCTGCTGAAAAACCCCCTCAGGCGCAAGACTGTAATGAAACCCCGACTCTCTGTCAGAGCCTGCCGTGTTCGGCACAAATTCACGGACCTTCTTTCTGAAAATACTCATTTTCTCTCCTTTCTTTCTGTACGTTTTTTTGCACTAATGCTCAACTGTCAGTACAAAAAAGTCGTCCTTTTCACGTCCCAGACATTCTGCCGCAAAATACCTCATATCGTCCATGGCGTGATCGTTCTCTTTCACAGGTGCGTCCTTTCCTGCCTTTTCGTCCCAGCGGTAAAGATTTATCTCACGAAGCGTATCACGACACCTGCGGTTTATCCTTATCCTGCCGTCCTTTATGCAGTCCGACACAAGCCTGATACCCGAAACAACGTCGTTCTTTGCAGGCTGGACAGTGAATTTTCCATGCCTGCGTATGCACTGTATGAACGAAGCCGCCGAGGGGTCGCAAATGACCTTTTCGATGCAAAGCCCGTCGGCAAGCTCTTCAAGCCCCTTGTAATGCTCCTCGTCAGTTTTCTGCATACCTTCACGTCGAGAATCATAGTAATACTCCCTGAGCCTGTACCATACTCCACCACTCTCGCCCCAAAGCCCGAAGCTTGAAGGATTTACAGTGCCGTAATCACAGCTTATAACATACCGCTCGCACTGTATATCCCCTTCAAAGACGTTTTTCTCCTCGTCGAACATAGGGTAAACAAGCCCCTCTGCCGCCGTCCATTTGCCAAGTACAAAACGCTCGTAAAACGTCCCCGTATATATCCTGTGATAGCGTTCTATCACTGCCCTGTCAAGGGTCGGATTGTCCTCCAGAACAAAATGTCTGTAGATAAGCCGTTTTTCCTCCGCCTTGTCTATCCACTCTTTCTTGAACCAGTGGTAAGGATTGTCAGGATTGCAGTTAAACCACAGCTTGCTCCCCGCCACCGAACACCTTGCCACAGCCTGCTCTATAAAGCTTCTGGGCATAAGTGCCGCCTCGTCAAGAAGCACCCCCGCAAGGGTCACGCCCTGGATAAGAGAGGGCGAGCCTTCGTCCCTGCCGCCAAAGTAGTAAAACCTGTTTTTCCTGCCGCAAAAGCTCACGTCCATATAGTTCTTTGACGCGACCTCCACAGCCGTCATGCCCATGGCTTTCATATATCCCCTGAGCGCAGGCAGGATATTTCTTTTCAGCGACACGATAGTTTTTGAGCATAGCCCAAAAATGCACTCGTCAAAATTAGTCATTGCCCATGTCATAAAAGACGCCGACAAACAAAAGGTCTTGCCCGATCTGACCGCACCGTCACAGATTATCCCGTCGTAATCACTAAGATCCCGTGCCGTCCACCATCTGAAAACAAACCTCTGATTTTCCGACAGCCTTGTTATTTTCACAAGCTATCACCGTCCCTGCCGTAAATGCTCTCGATAAGTCGCTTCGACTCACCGCCGCCGTCAAGCTGAGGCGCAAGCTCCCCAAGCTTTTCCAAGGCTTTCTGCCTGTCAAAAAACTTGATCTCCAAAACGTTCTTTCCGCTGATCTTTATCTCACTCACATTGAAAAGATCCATGCCCATGATGTCCCTTGCCGTCATGTTATCAGCGTCAAAAACAAGCTTTACAGCGTCATTCACCGCCCCGAAAGCTATCCTGTTCAGCCCTCGCTTCACATAAGAAAGGGTGTCGCTGTCAGCCTCCTCCAGCTTTTTAAGCTCCGCCTCCGTTTCTGCCGAGTGCAGAAGCTCAAGCCCCCTGTCCTCAGCCTCCTCCGCCCTTGCACCGGTGTGCAAAGCCGCTTCACGAAGATTTCTCAGATAAAAGAAAAATCTCGCAAATCTTTTTTGTTCGCCTGCCATATCGTTCCTCCTTTTTTAATTTCTGCGAAAGATGTACCACCGTATCTTAACGGCTCTCAAAAAACATCTCTCACTTATCCCGAAAAATGCCCCTTTTGTTGCATAAAAAATGCAACAATTGCAGAAATGTTGTCAAATTAAATCATTTATCATTTGTTTGCATAAATCGTCCTGCCCAAAACTGTGAAAAAGCCACATACTTTCATGAACAGAAAAACTTTTGGTAAAAAGAAATACTTTTATTTTTTAGGACGTTTCGTACCACTTACTGCACATTATTTCAGACAAATATGTAAGTCATGCGAAACTTTCAATATACCTTATGAAAAAAAGTATATATTACTTGACAAAAGCCGAAAAAATAGTACAATAGTAAGTGTATGACACAAATTTGAAGAACAACGCAGGAGGTAAAAATATGAAAATGAGAGGTATCTATTCCTCAGTAACAGATATCAGACGAAAAGTCTTTACAGAGGTGGCAAGACTTGCCTATGAAGAGGGCGATTATGCCGAAAAGATCGCAGAGCTTCCTTATAAGATAGTACCGGGAAGCAAAGCTGTTTACCGTGAGTCTATCTTTCTTGAAAGAGCTATCGTTGAAGAAAGGCTCCGTCTTGCTATCGGTCTGCCCCTAAGACCGATCGAGGAGCATAAGTCTGTGGCTGACGGCATTGAAGAAAGTGCGATCGCAGAAAAGTATTACGATCCACCGCTTGTAAACATAATCAAGTTTGCCTGCAACGGCTGTCCTGAAACTCATTATCATGTTACCGACTGCTGTCAGGGCTGTCTTGCACACCCATGTCAGGAAGTCTGTCCAAAGGGTGCCATAACCATCAAGCATGGCAAGTCAGTAATAGATCAATCTAAGTGTATAAAGTGCGGCAGATGTCAGAGCGTCTGTCCATACAATGCAATAAACAAAATGGAAAGACCATGCGCAAGAGCCTGCGGCATGGATGCTATCGGCTCAGATGAAGAGGGCAAGGCAAAAATAGATTATGACAAGTGCGTATCCTGCGGAATGTGTCTTGTAAACTGTCCATTCGGCGCTATCGTAGACAAGGGACAGATATTCCAGCTTATAACAGCAATGAAGAAAAAGAAGAAGGTCATCGCTATCGTAGCACCTGCATTTGTAGGTCAGTTCGGACCAAAGGCAAGCCCTGAAAAACTCACAGCGGCAATGAAGAAGCTTGGCTTTGCAGACGTGGTCGAGGTAGCAATAGGTGCAGACCTTTGTTCCATCGAGGAAGCAAAGGACTTCATGAGAGAAGTTCCTGAACATCAGCCATTCATGGCGACATCATGCTGTCCTGCATGGTCAGTAATGGCGAAGAAACTTTTCCCTACCCTTGCCCCATACATTTCAATGGCTTTGACCCCAATGGTACTTACAGCAAGAATGCTCAAAAAGGACGATCCTGACGCTTGTATCGCATTTATCGGACCATGTGCGGCAAAGAAGCTTGAAGCTTCAAGACGTACTATCCGCAGCGACGTAGACTTTGTGCTTACCTTTGAAGAACTCATGGGAATGTTCAATGCCAAGGGCGTAACATTTGAAGACATTACAGATGAAGAAAAGGTAGATCTTTGCGAGGGTACAGGTGACGGACGTGGCTTTGCAGTAAGCGGCGGCGTAGCAAAGGCAGTAGCAGACGTTATCCACAAGCTTGACCCAGAGCGTGAGGTCAAGGTAGTATCAGCGCAGGGACTTAAAGACTGCCGCAAGCTTCTCACACTTGCGAAAGCGGGCAAATATGACGGCTATCTTCTCGAGGGCATGGCTTGTCCTGGCGGCTGTGTAGCAGGTGCAGGAACGCTTCAGGCGGTAGAAAAGAGTACAGCGCTTGTAAACAAATATGTAAAGGACGCACCTTTACAGAACTCTCTCGACTCCAAATACGAGATCAATCTTGATCTTATCACCGAGCCGCATGATGACAAATAAGAGATAGAATTGAAACGGACAGCGTTATACTGTCCGTTTTTTTGTACTGTCACTCGCCGTGACGGGCATTTTACGCCATACATTGTGGTATAAAACACTTTTCACCGCTTTTTGAATTCGTATAGAATACTACACATTGTAATTATCACACACCCCCTGATACCCCCACAAACGGCAGTAGGGGCGAACAGTGTTCGCCCGTCGAAGAAACAAGCCCACGATTATATCATTGTTGGATAGAACTGAAAACTATCCAATCACATCTTCAGGGTAGCGGCACAATATTCTCCACACGGCACGTCTACACAACATTGTGATAAATTCAAACCTTGCCGTTCCCCGAAACGGGACGTCGAGGGCGCCGTCCACTACAATTCTACCCCGACTTCATCACGCCGCAAAATCGCTTTGCTCTTTGCGGATTTACGTTGTAATTGGGGATAGGATAGGCGGTGCAGATTTTTTGCTCCGTTATTACTTTTGATAAGAAGCACAACTTTTGTATGCTTTTTCTCATTAAATCTGCACCTTGTCGGCTATCGCCGAATGAGGCTCTGCCTCAAACTCCGCTAGGGGCTTTGCCCCTAGACCCCACAAGCCCTCTAGCGCCGGGCTTGAGCGTGCGCTTTATCTCTTGCTTCGCTCGGTGCTTGGGGGCAGCTTTGCTCATTCCTCATTCCTCACTCCTCATTCCTCACTCCTCACCCCTAATTCCTCACTCCTCACTTAAACTCCCCTCCCCCCTTGATTTTTCCCGTAATATGTAGTATAATAAATGAAATAGTGCATAATAACAGAAAAATTCTTACAGAGAGGATCTTTATAAAATGGAAATAATCAATAAGTCCGATGAAAAACTCCTTGCAGAATATGAACAGTTCGCAAGCACCAGCAAATACGGCAATTTCATGCAGTCCCTCAAATGGCCGAAGGTAAAGGACAACTGGGGCTGGGACGCTGTTATCTCCCGTGACGCTGACGGCAATATCCGTGGAACTTGCCTTATCATAATCAAAAAAGTGCCTATTTTCGGTGTTACTTTTATGTATGCCCCTCATGGCCCTGTTTGCGACTGGTCTGATAAAGAGATCATGACCGACCTTTTCGAGGGCGTAAAGGTGCTTGCGAAGAAATACAAATGCTACCAGTTTATGTGGGACCCTTGTTTCGAGGAGGGCGACGACAAGTGTACAAAGCTTATCGAGGACATGGGCTTCAAGCACATACACAAGGCGGCTGAGCTGACCACTATTCAGGCTCGTAATAACTATATGCTCAGAAATATCGAGGGCAAGACCCCTGACGAGGTCATGGCAACTTTCAAGCCTGACTGGAGAAACCGTATCAGAAAAGCCCCTAGAAAGGGCGTTTACTGCAAGGCTTGCGGCACTGAGGCTCTTGACGATTTCTACCCTCTCATGCAGGCAACAGGTATCAGAGATGGCTTCTCTATCCGTTCAAAGGAGTATTTTGTAAAAATGCTCAATGGTCTTGGTCCTGAACACTGCCGACTTTTCATGTGCTATGTTGACGAGGACGGCAAACAGATACCGTTGTCAGGTGCAGTAACAACTCAGTATGCAGGCAAGACCTGCTATGTTTACGGTGCTTCCGCAAACCACCACAGAAACCTCTACCCTAACTATCTCATGCAGTGGACGATGATAAACTGGGCTTTGGAGGGCAAAAACTATATCTATGATTTTCAGGGCATACCATTCTACAACGATGAAACAAACCCTAACTACGGCGTATACAAGTTCAAAAAGGGCTTTAACGGCGAGGTCGTTACCTATGAGGGCGAATTTTTCTACATTTTCAAGCCTTTCATGAAGAAAGTCGTAGACTTCTGCGAAAAGATAGTTATGGATAGACACGAACGCAAAAGACAGAAGCTTCTCAAAAACAGAAATAAGGATATGCAGTAGACGGCAATAGATTAAATTTAAAAATTTTTGAACAGTTTATACATTTTTACCCATTCTTTACACAGACAACATTTGATTTTTACTTATATGTGATATGATTTACAAAGAGGTGAGCAAGGTGCATAAAGGCGTTATAAGGACCTTGTGGCTCATTGCCGCATTGAGCCTGGTGCTGAGTTATGCTGTGATGTGCATTGCATGGCTTTCAAAGGGCTGTCGCTATGGAGCGCAGTTTTGCATAAACGTTTTTATGAGAGCGCTTCCTCTTTGTCTTATATTCCTGTGCATCGTCGAGCTTGCAGGGCTTTTCATATGGGTATTCAAAATAAAAAAGCTCGAAAGGCTCTACGCTAAAAAGGGCGGCTGTGACGAATATTTTGAGCTTCTTGAAAAATATCTTCTCAGGCAGAACAAAGATAAGGGTCACGGGCTTTTGAAGCTTGCCACTGTTTACATTTCAGAAAAACGCTTTGAAAACTGTTTTCTCACACTTGACCGTATAGCTTTTGATAAGCTTACCCCCTCAGATCAGAACAAGTATTTTGAACTGCTTCTTTACGGCAGACTCATGTCAGGAGATATTTCTCAGGCAAACGAGATATTTGTTTCGGCAGAGCATTACTTCAAGCGAGGTCTTCTCGATAAACGCAATGGGCAAATGCTTTTCACCCTTGGTCTGCTGGAATATTTCAACGAACGCTTTGAAGCGGCGGTGAAGTTTTTTGACAGCGCAGAGAAAAGCCGTGACGCTGACAAGACGCTTCGGTGCAACTGTGAGCTTTACAAGGGCGAGTGTTTTCTCGCTCAGGGTGATGTGAGATCGGCAAAAGCTTCGGCTGAAAAAAGTGCGGCGCTCGTTAGTGACGATAAGCAGGAAGCACAGCTAAGAAAGCTGATGACGCAGGTAGAAAAAGCTTACATCAGAACAAAAGAAAAGTCTGCTGATACGAAAGCAGACAACACCACGGAAGGAGGATATGCCTTTTAAGGCATAGAAACAAGTATGATAATAAACGCACTCAGAGGCTTTTGCATGGCTCTTGCGGACAGCGTCCCTGGAGTTTCGGGAGGAACTATAGCATTCCTGCTGGGCTTTTATGACAGCTTCATAAATTCCCTTAACGACATAATGGGACGTGACAATGCAAAGCGTAAAAAAGCATTTTTCTTTCTTATAAAGCTTGGCGTGGGCTGGGTGATCGGTATGCTTCTTGCAGTAAGCGTTCTTGCTAACGTGTTTGAAAGCGGCATCTACAAGGTAAGCTCGCTGTTTCTGGGCTTTATCATTCTGGCGATACCGGTCATGATAATGGAAGAAAAAGAGAGCATTAAGGGCAAATATTACAACATCGTATGGGCTGTTATCGGCATTGCTATCGTTGTGGGCATTTCCCTTATAAATCCGTCAGGCAGCGGTGCTGACGTTTCTCACATGAATATAGGCACAGTGATATTCGTTGTTCTTGCAGGAATGTGCGCAATATCTGCAATGGTGCTTCCCGGCATTTCAGGCTCCACCATACTTCTCACATTCGGTCTTTATATGCCTGTTATCACGGGAATAAAAGAGTTCCTTCATTTGAATTTCGAGTATTTCGGACTTCTCTTCTCTTTGGGTATCGGCATTATCCTTGGGGTGTTCATTACCCTCAGGCTTATCAAAAAAGCTCTTGAAAAGTTCAGAAGCCAGACTATCTACTGCGTTATCGGCATGATGATAGGCTCGCTGTACGCCATAGTTATAGGTCCTACAACGCTTAAAGAGCCTAAAGACCCTATGTCCTTCGGCACATTCAGCATCGTATTTTTTATCATCGGTGCGGCGATCGTGTTCGGTATTCAGGTAGCAAAGAGCGTGTTTGACAAGAAACAGCTTGCAAAGGCTGAGAAAAAGATAGAGGAAGAAAAAACGTAATAAAATGATATCATAACAAAACGGGCGACCTCAGGTCGCCCCTACTTTTTGCAGAATTTTCTCACAGGTAGGGTGCGGTCCGGGTCGCCCGTTTTTATATCGCTTTATTGTTTTGTATCCTTTTTTACGGCAAAATACATCGCCAGGAACATAAATGAAAGTCCCCATGTTTCGCCGCCTGAAAACAGCTTTGGCAGCAGTGTGCTGTCAGTTGCCGCAGTGAGCAACGCCTTTATGATGTTGAAGATAACATACAGCACCACAGGGCCGCAGATAAGCCATTTTTTGCTCACAGGGATAAGCTTTTTCACCACCATTATTATATACGTCACCGCCACAAGCAGATCGGCGATAGTCTGCCATGCTGTGCCTATCATGAACGGCATCACAAGCACTGTGAAATGCTCGTCTATCTGCTCAGGGGTCAGTCCTGAACCTGCCGCCGCTCTCAGTGCAATGACTGCCATTGTGCAAATGCTGTGTATGCCGAAGATGCCAAGGGACATCATCACCGCACCAAAGCCGTAGGTTTTCAAAAGCTTTTGGTGCTCCCCTGCAAAACTATCCTTTATGTAGGAATACATCGCCCTTGAACCAAGCCAATAACCCACCATTGCGATTATGCCGATGAAAAATGACAGCTGATAAAAAATAAGCGGCACTTCACTTATGTTCATGGAAATTATCCCGCTTATGGCTTTCGGCACACCCTCGCCTCTGAATGAAAAGAGTATATCGCCGATACCGCACAGGAACATTCCTACAAAGCCTGCCAGCAAATAGGCTTTGCGTTTGCTTTTTTCTACATATCCCATATTGCTCTCCTAAAAGTTATCTTAAACTAACTTTACTCTATGATATTCTTCGTGAACATTATATATTAAAAACCTTTCATTGTCAACAGGAACACACTTTATACCCGTAGCAAATTCATATTCTTGTGATTATATAAAAACTACCGCCCCTACTGCCCCCTTTTGCTGTTCATTCTTCCAAAATCAGCATTTTATACAATTGAACGCCTTGACAATTATGCAACTATACCATATAATAAAATTAGGCAAATACTATATCCTGTATTATATTCCAAACATAATATGACAGCTATTGCAAAAATAACATATCATCGTCTATGATTTCTACAAATCATATGCCTGCCCTATGTAAAAAGTGTTTAAATTTTTGGGGCGTTTGGCATTTTTTCTTGCAAAAATTGTCGGCTTGTGGTATAATTATCAGGAGTAGGGCGTGCTATCCCCTCAATGGGTGAAAACTTTCCTTATTTCTTAAACGTTTTCGCCAATATAGTAATAAAGGTGCAGAGCGCAAAGCTCGGCTTGAAAGTATATAGGAGGTAAAGATTTATGGCAAATAGTGCTGTAGAAAAAACAATTTCCACGCAGGAACTTAAAGAAAAGCTTCTTGACGTTCTTCACAACGATTTCCAGACAACACCTGAGGACGCTTCCGATCAGCAGGTATACGAGGCTCTTTCTAAGATCGTTGTAGGCATTCTTAAAGCTAAGAGAAGAAAGTTCACTGTTAAAACTCAGTCTGAGGGCAAGAAGAAGGTCTACTATCTTTCAATGGAATTTCTTATGGGAAGAAGCCTTAAGACTTCTCTTTATAACCTTGAAATGCAAAAGCAGGCTACAAAGGTCCTTAAGGACATGGGCATTTCTATAAACGGCATTTACGAGTGTGAGCCTGACGCAGGTCTTGGAAACGGCGGTCTTGGAAGACTTGCTGCCTGCTATCTTGACGCTCTTGCTGCCGACGGCTATCATGCTACAGGCTATTCTATCTGCTATGAATACGGTATCTTCAAGCAGAAGCTGGAGGACGGCTGGCAGACCGAGCTTCCTGACAACTGGCTCCCGGGCGGCTCTGTATGGCTCGTTCCTGTTCCGTCAAAGGCTGTCGAGGTTCGTTTTGACGGCGAGCTTAAGGAATACTGGGACAATCAGTATCACTGCGTAACTCACGAGAACTACACATCAGTTATGGCTGTTCCATACGATCTGTTCGTATCAGGCTACAACAGCGAAGCAGTTTCAAAGCTCAGACTTTGGAAAGCTGAAATGGCTGATTTTGATATGTCAATGTTCAATCAGGGCGACTATCAGAAGGCTCTTAGCAAGAACATCATTTCACAGGCTATCACAAAGGTGCTTTATCCTAACGACAACCATGCAGAGGGCAAGTCACTCAGACTTAGACAGCAGTATTTCCTTTGCGCTGCTTCAATCGGCGATATCGTAAACCAGCACATGAGCGTTTACGGCACACTTGACAACCTACATGAAAAGGTAGCTATCCACATCAACGATACTCACCCGACTCTTGCTATCCCTGAACTTATGAGAGTTCTTCTTGATGATTGCGGATATTCATGGGACAAGGCTTGGCACATCGTTACAAACACATTTGCATACACAAACCACACTGTAATGCCTGAGGCTTTGGAGAAGTGGGACTGCAACCTCCTCAAGAGCGTTTGCCCTAGAATCTTCTCTATCATTATCGAAATAAACGAGCGTTACTGCAAGGATCTTTGGGAGAGATACAAGGATCAGGCTAAGGTTTCACATATGTCTATCGTTGAGGACAACAAGGTGAAAATGGCTACACTTTGCGTACACGCTTGCCACAGCGTAAACGGCGTTGCAAAGATACACTCTGAGATCATCAAGAAAGAAACATTCAAGGACGAGTATCTTGACACACCAACAAAGTTCAAGAACGTTACAAACGGTATCGCATACAGAAGATGGCTCTATCAGTCTAACGAGGGTCTGACAGATCTTCTTTGCGAGAAGATAGGCGACGGCTTCCTCAAGAATGCTGCTGAGCTTTCTAAGCTTGCTGTATTCAAGGACGACAAGGACGTTCTTGACAGACTTGCTAAGATCAAGCTTGACAACAAGAAAAACTTTGCAAAGTATGTAAAGAATCAGTACGGCGTTGTTCTCAACACTGACTCTATCTTTGACGTTCAGGTAAAAAGACTTCACGAATACAAGAGACAGCAGCTCAACGCTTTGAACATCATAGCACAGTACAATTACCTCAAGGCTAATCCAAACGCTGATTTTGTACCAAAGACATACATCTTTGCTGCAAAGGCTGCTCCTGGCTACTACATGGCAAAGCAGATCATCAAGCTTATCTGGAACATTTCTCAGGAGCTGAAAAAGGACAAGAAGCTCAACGAGAAGCTCAACGTTATCTTCCTCGAGGACTACAACGTATCACTTTCTGAGATACTCATGCCAGCGGCAAACATCTCTGAGCAGATCTCACTTGCTGGTACAGAGGCATCTGGTACAGGTAACATGAAGCTTATGATAAACGGCGCTATCACACTTGGTACTCTTGACGGAGCAAACGTTGAGATACACGAGCAGGTAGGCGACGACAACATCATCATCTTCGGTATGAACGTTGACGAGGTAAACGCTTGCAAGTCAGGCTACAAGCCTATGGACATCTACAACTCCAACGCAGTTGTTAAGCAGGCTATCGACACACTTCAGTACGGCATCAACGGACAGCAGTTCAATGAGATCGCTGACAGCCTGAAGAACTCTGACCCATACATGGCTCTCAAGGACTTCGATTCCTACCAGAAGGCACAGGCTTACGCTTCTGAGTGCTACAAGGATCAGACAAAGTGGCAGAAGATGAGCCTTGCGAACATTGCAGGCGCAGGCATTTTCTCCGCAGACCGTTCTGTTGAGGACTACGCTAGAGATATCTGGGGTCTTTCAAAGTAATTTATTTATACAAAAAATTATCGGACAGTTGCTTGGTGCGACTGTCCGATTTTTTTGTACACATATGCAATTCATGAAACGATAAATTTGTAAGACCACAAGATGAGCGAAAGGAACGGGACGCCGAGAGCGTCGTCTCATACATGGTTCGAGCGATGTTTATACAATGTGAAAATCAACATAAATAGTGACGTGGGAGAAAAGCGGGCTGTCGAGGGCGCCAGCACCTACATTGTTTGTGCGATGTTTATTCAATGTGAAAAGCAACATAAATAGTGACGTGCGAGAAAGGCGGGCTGTCGAGGGCGCCAGCCCCTACATTGTTTTGACACACAAAAAAAGGACGGCTTTTCTTCGCCGTCCTTTTGATTTCTAATTTAGTCCTCGTCAGCAAGTGCAAAATCTATCTTGCCGGAATTTACATTTGCGTTTATCACCTTTACTCTGATAGGGTCGCCCACACGATATTCCATGCCGTTTGTAAGGTTTTTCAGGCTCACCATATCGTCGCATACATACTCACCGTCAGGCATATTGTCCGTGTGAAGAAGTCCCTCGCAGGTGTCAGGAAGTGCGATAAAAAGACCGAACTCAACGGCTGAAACCACTGTTCCCTGAAACTCCTCACCGATATGAGCGTTCATATACTCAGCCTTGTAGCAATCCTCACAGCTTCGCTCCACCTGCATTGCGGTAAGCTCCGTCTTTGTGGACTGATCGGCTGAGGCGTTAACGAACTTGTTGAACTTTGTGGCGCACTCCTCTGCACTGCTGCCACTGAGAAAAGCTGACATTATTCTATGGATAGTCAGGTCAGGGTAACGTCTGATAGGCGAGGTGAAGTGGGCGTAATCCTCCAGCGCAAGTCCGAAGTGACCCACAGGCTCAGTGGAATATCTTGCCTTTGACATACTTCTCAGAACGATATTGTTCATGATAAGGTCGATATCAGTACCCTTTGCGGCTTTGAGTATCTCCGACATATCCCCAGGGCAAGCCTTTTCGCCCAGCTTATACTGGACGTTGAGCTTGACAAGCGCTTCTCTCAGGGATTCAAGCTTCTCGTCTGACGGCTCTTCGTGGATACGATAAACAAACGGCAGGTTATTATCCATGCCAAATCTTGCGGCACACTCGTTTGCAACAAGCATGAAGTCCTCTATTATCTCTTCACTTCTTCCACGGGTACGCCTCTCAACGCCCACGCAGATATCCTCGTCATTGATGATAAGCTTGCTCTCAGAGGTTTCAAGCTCAGGACAGCCACGGTTCTTTTTGTTTTTATACAAAATATCCGCAAGCTCCTTTATAATAGGAAGCTGACCTGAAACCTCGGCATATTTCTCTTTAAGTTCAGCATCGTCACTGCCTGCCAAAAGTGAATTTATCTCGGAATAAACGCCCTTTACACGGGAGCGGATAACAGTTTTTGCAAACTTATACTCAGTGATATTGCCCTGCTTGTCAAGCTCACAAAGACATGAGAACGCAAGTCTGTCCTCCTGTGGATTAAGGGAGCAGATGCCGTTTGAAAGCTCCTTAGGGAGCATTGGTATAACACGGTTTGCGTAATAAACGCTTGTGCCACGCTTGAAAGCTTCGTTATCCAGCTGTGACTTAGGCTGAACATAGTGGGAAACGTCGGCAATATGAACGCCAAGGAGATAACCTGTTTTGGTTCGTTCAACAGAAATTGCATCGTCGATATCTTTTGTATCTGCGCCGTCAATGGTGAATATCGGCTTGTCACGAAGGTCAAGGCGGTTGGGTATCTCCTCTTTTATCCTTGAATAATCGGACACTTCCCTAGCTTCATAGATGACCTCGCCAGGAAAAACAGGTGTCAGACCATTGACCTCAAGGACGCTCATTGCACAGGCTGAGGCTTTCATGGAGCTTCCATAGCTTGAAACTATCTCGCAGACGTGTTCAGAGTGCCTGTTTCCACGCTTTGTGACCTGCGCCACAACCTTGTCGCCCTCGTGAAGCTCAAGACGCATTGGGTTCTCAAAGGTCATTGCATATTTTGACAGCATATCAGGAACGATTTTCAGCACGCCGAACTCGCTCACAAGCTCGCCCGTAAACTTGGCAAAATTCTCCTCCACAATGCTCATGACCTCGCCCTCGGTGCAAGCTCCCTCGCCCTTGAACGTTCTCACAAGGACGATATCGTGTGGCATTGCGCCTTTGAGGTACTTGCCCACAACAAAAATTTCCTCGTCAGTGTCAAGATTTTTCACAAAGCCGTAGGTCTTATTGAGCCTTACCACCTCGCACTTGACGAATTTCTTAGGGTCAACGAGCCTTATGCCGAATTTATCTTCCATTATCTCGCCGTTTTTCTTCATTTTGTCAACGGCTTTTGTGAATTTTTCAAACTCAAAGCCCTTTCCTCTGCATGATCTCAGCAGTTCTTTGAAAGTCAGGGGCTTTTTTCCTGCTTTTTTAAGCTTTGCGTATATTATTTTTCTGTAATCTAACTTCATAAATTTCCTTTCTTTTTACTGTTACTTTACTTTCCAAAAGAAAAAGCCCTGCACGGAGCAGGGCGGGCAATTATTTCTTGATCTGATAAATGATATTTACAGCAAGAGTTATCACGAATATCAGTATCGCACTTATCCTTGTCAGTCTGTTAAGCTTAGCGTCCTTAGTGTTTGAACCGTTCTTTCCATAGAAAGAATCGTTATACCCACCGCCGATAGCAGATGTAAGACCCTGCTCTTTGGTGTCCTGCGCAAGAACTACAAGTATGATAACGAGGCTGGCTACGATCAGCAGTGCGCCTGCAACGATCTCAATTACGCTCATTTTTGTTCCTCCAAAACATAATTATACATTTTAATATATTATAGCACACATCTTCTCAGATTGCAAGGGGTTTTCAGAATTTTTTCAATTCTTTTTCTTTTTATCGGTGCTTTCAGCCTTTGAGGTGGTATCTTTCTGCTTCTCCACCTGCTGGATAACTGTGACGTTTGACACGTCAAGACGTTTTTTCAGAAGCTCTGTGACCGTTTTGAGCTGTTCATCGTTAAGAGCCTTGTTCTCATATAGCACCACTGTTATGCCATTAACTGTTGTGGGCGAGCCTACTGAATGGCTGCTCATGTGACCGCCTGCCGCACCTGTTATGTTTGGATAAACGATAGCAAGTTCCTCGGCGATATCGCTCATGTCTATATCATAGCTCTGATAGCTGTCAAGCTGTGCTTTCAGATTTTCATTCTCGGCTTTAAGGTCGTCGTTTTCTTTCTGCGCAAGCACCTGTGCCACCTTGTTCTGTGTTTCCTCATCGTCGGCATTCTTTTCAAGCATCTTTTCTACCTCGTCAGCGGTAACACCGCTTTCCACCTCGGTCTGTGTTATCACAAGCTTATAATCTCCCAATCCGAAAGCTTTCAGCTCGCTTTGAAGCGCCTTTGTATCGGCAGTGCTTATCTTCTTGCCAAGAAGTGCCACTTCTATCATACGTTTATCGGTATCTATAGTTTTCTGCACTATCTGAGTGCCGTCAAAGTCAAAATTCTCGGTGATAAACTTCTCTGCACTGCTGTTATCCATTGTCTTTTTCACAATATCATAGCCAAGATAAATACTAGGCAGCATGGTAATAACTGTGATAAAAGCGATATTTCTGTGTATCTTTTTCAAAGCCTTCGGGGAAATATCGTTGCCGTGAGGCAGCCTTAAAAACTTCAGCACAACGATAGCCGCAAGGCAGATAAAAAAGCTGTTTATGAAAAAGAGATACAATGCTCCGCCGAAATAGTCAAGGCGGTGTCTTGCCAAGCCGTAGCCTGCGGTACAAAGGGGCGGCATGAGTGCTGTTGCGATAGCCACGCCTGGGATAACGTTGCTTTTCTCCTTACGGGTCTGACCTATTATGCCGGCAAGTCCGCCAAAAAGGGCAATAAGAACGTCCCACGCTGTAGGTGTGGTTCGGGCGAGAAGCTCGGAGGAGGCTGTGGTGATAGGTGAGATAGTAAAGTAAATAGTCGAGGTGATAAGGCAAATGACCACCTGTATGCCAAGTCTTATTGCCGCACCCTTTGAAAGAGTCAGGTCATTGGTGGCGATTCCGTAGCCTATGGCTGTTATACCGCCCATAAGAGGCGAGATGAGCATAGCACCGATTATAACGGCGGTGGAGTTCATATTCAGACCTATGGAAGCTATAAGTATGGCAAGCATGAGGATACACATATTAGTACCCTGAAGCTTTGCGCCAGATATTATCGTATTATGTATCTCATCAGGGTCAGCCATATCCCAGCGCAAACTGAACATATTTCTAAGCCCTTGTATAAATCTGCCTTCCTGTAATTTCAAATCTCAGACCTCCTCTGCTTATTTTACTGCACCCCATGCGATGTTCTGCAAACGCCTTGCAGAATCGGTAGTGCCTGCGCCTGTCTGCTGGATAAAATAAAGTATGCAGAGCTGTTCTTTTGGGTCAAGGCTGAAATAACAGCCCATCCAGCCGTCCCAGCCGAAAGAGCCTTCTGACTGGATAAGTCCTGCGGTGGAAGGGTCTTCAAGGATACGCATGAAGTTACCGTAGCCGTGACCCTTTGTGCTGTCCCAGTTAAGGGTCTTGCGCTGTTCAGGTGTCAGACCGTTTCTTGTCATGAAATCGACCGTGTTTCTGCCGAGTATTCTCACGCCGTCAAGCTCGCCCTTATTCATGAGCATTTTGGCAAACTTTGCATAGTCCTCTACAGTGGAAACAAGACCTGCTCCGCCCGACTCAAAGGCAGGAGGTACAGTGTAATCAGTAAGGCAAAGGTGGAAGTGAGTGAACGGCTCGTTTCCGCCATTTTTGTATTCATAACACTGGGCAAGTCGGCTGTACTTTTCCGCTGGGATATAGAAGCCTGTATCGTTCATACCGAGGGGTTCAAAGATCTCTTTTCTAAGAAAATCTCCGAACTTCATACCAGAAACCACCTCGATAACAGCACCCATGATGTCAGCAGACGCACCGTACATCCACTTTTCACCAGGGGTGAACATAAGAGGACGCTTGCCCATTTCCTTTGCGAAGCTCACAGTATCCAGAAGCTTTTCGCCCTTGAGATATTTTTCAGACTGCTCGCCCCAAAGCGCACCCATTTTCTGACCTGCAGGAGTGCCGTCAGGATAAGGGATACCGGAAGTCATGGTGAGCAGGTCGCCTATGGTTATATCTCTGTCAACAGGACGCTCACCATTCTCGTCAAGAACCACAGGGTCGGAGAACTCAGGGATAAACCACTTGAGCAGGTGACGAGTGTCGAGCAGACCACGCTCGATAAGTATCATTGCGGCAGCGGCTGTGACAGGCTTTGACATAGAAAAGAGTCTGAAAATGCTGTCAGTTTTCATAGGGATATTTTTCTCCTTGTCAGCAAGACCAAAGCTTTTGAGATAGACAGTTTCGCCTTTATGGATAACGCTGAGAACTGAGCCTGAGAAAACACCGTTGGTTATCTCTTTTTGTGCAACAGCGTCGAGATATTTAAAATTTTCGTACATGATAGACCTCCGTGTTATGATGTTTGATATATAGGATTATAACACAGTTCGGGTGGAAATGCAAGATTTTGTGTGGCAACAAAAAAATCCGCCCTACCACAGTAAGGCGGAATTAGGTGCAGGGGCACGCCCCTGCTGGCGGAGATGGAGAGATTTGAACTCTCGCTACGGTTTTGCCGTACTACCGCATTTCGAGTGCGGACCCTTCAGCCACTTGGGTACATCTCCTTGTGTCAACTATACTATTATACAAGTAATCACAAAAAAAGTCAAGCCCTTTGTGCAAATTTAAGCACAAAGAGCTTGTCCATTATCTATTGCTGAGCACGCCTCTGCATCTTCTTAACATATGCAAGCGTTTCAGGAGTGTAGCCTACCATTGCGTTGGGACAACATTGGGAAAGCAATTGCATAAGCCCCATGGCGGTGTCCTTGCCCTTGGCATATACGTTAAAACGCAGTACATTCTTCTTGTGCTTCGTGCAGACGATTATCTCGTTGGTGTAGCTGATGAAATTCATACTCGCTGTGTGCTGGTAAATGCCGTAGGCTTCCTCTCGCCAGCACATCTGAAATGGCACTTTCTTGTTGGCAAGCACCCTGTCGGATACGATAATATGATCGTCCTGATATTGTATGTTGGCGTAAAGCTCGTCAGCCTGCTGTAAAAGATCGGGATTGGCTTTGAATATGCCGCTCTTTTCAGGGTGCGTCCTCCGTGACGTACCAAATATAAGAAATATAACACCAGGCGTAAGCGCAAAAAGTCCAAGTATCAATACGCTGTATTCACCGGCTACTACCGCCGCAAATGAGATAAATCCACCCATTAGCGTGAGTATCACACCGCCAACTATCATTGCTATCATTCTTTTTCGTATGTTGGCAAATACTATTTCCCGTCCCATTTTCGTTACCCCTCTTTACTTTTTATCCGTGATTCTGCTTTGCAACAAGACTCTCTCCGCAGTATATCTTCCTGAGCTTCGGCTTCTCTATCTTGCCCGTCGGGTTTCTCGGTATGTCTGCAAAAATTATCTTGTGCGGACGCTTGTATCTCGGAAGCTTCTGGCAGAACGCCATTATCTCTTCCTCTGTGCATGGGTGGTCTGGCTTTAGCTCGATTATTGCCGCCGCTATCTCGCCTAAACGCTGGTCAGGCAAACCAATTACTGCCACGTCCCTGATAGCGTCGTGACTTCTCAAAAAGTCTTCTATCTGTACAGGGTAAAGATTTTCTCCACCACTTATAATAACGTCCTTTTTGCGGTCAACAAGGTAAATAAATCCGTCCTCGTCCTCCTGAGCCATGTCGCCCGTGAAAAGCCAGCCGTCTTTGAGAGTTTCAGCCGTCGCCTTTGGATCTCTGTAGTAGCAGGTCATAACGCCAGGACCTTTTACGCAAAGTTCGCCCACTTCGCCACGCTTTACAGTGTTGCCCTTATCATCAACTATCTTGACCTTCCAGCCAAAGCCTGCCTTGCCTATTGCGCCTACCTTGTCAATGTTATCCATGCCAAGGTGTACACAGCCAGGACCTATAGATTCGCTAAGACCATAGTTAGTGTCATATTTGTGGTTAGGGAAAACCTTTTTCCAGCGTGCAATAAGTGACGGCGGAACAGGCTGTGCGCCTATGTGCATAAGCCTCCACTGTGAAAGCTCATACTTTGAAAGTGTCACCTCGCCGCTGTCGATAGCGTCAAGGATATCCTGTGCCCAAGGCACAAGAAGCCATACTATAGTACACTTTTCTCTTGAAACGGTATCAAGGATAAATTCAGGCTTCACGCCCTTGAGAAGCACCGCCTTGCTCCCTGAGATAAGGCTTCCGAACCAGTGCATCTTCGCACCTGTGTGATAAAGGGGAGGGATACAAAGGAAAACGTCCTCCTTTGTCTGACCGTGATGATTCTGCTCAACTCTTGCGGCGTGCATAAGGCTCTCGTGATTGTGCAGGATAGCCTTCGGGAAGCCAGTTGTGCCTGACGAGAAGTAGATAGCCGCATCATCCTCGTCAGTAAGCTCTATGTACGGAGTAGTGCTTGCGCAGTTTGCAGTGAGCCTGTCATAATGCTCTGCAAATGACGGACAGTTCTCGCCAACATAGAAAAGAAGTCTGTTCTTGCTTATCTCATCAGCTATCTCCTCAACTCTGCCGATAAATTCAGGACCAAATACAAGAATATCCACCTCGGCAAGGTCAAGACAGTATTTTATCTCCTCTGGAGTGTATCTGAAATTCAGCGGCACTGCAAGCGCACCCGTCTTGAGGATGCCAAAATAAATAGGCAGCCATTCAAGACAGTTCATAAGCAGGATACCCACCTTGTCACCCTTTTTTACCCCACGGGATAAAAGCAGATTGGCAAAGCGGTTAGCCTTTTCGTTGAAAACGCTCCAGGTTATCTCACGGCGATAATGACAGACTGGGTTAGGCTCGATAAGCTCATATTCCTTCCAAGTCACACGTCTGGTTTCTCTGATCTCAGGATTGACCTCTACCAGAGCAACATCATTTCCGAACTCTCGTGCGTTACGCTCCAGTATCTCGGTTATAGGCATACAAAAACTTCCTTTCATAATTAAAAGCTTGAAAGCTAGAAAACTTAAAAGCTTAAAAGTATTCACAAACATATATGTTATTATTTTATCATATGATGACAAAAAAGTAAAGAGATTTAAAACAGAATAAGTGACAAAGTGAAGAAGCAATAATTGTGGAGTTTTTACAGAAGAAAAGTGTTTGCCCCTACCTGAATTTGAGCGAATACCGTCAAAAAGATAACCAACAAAAAAAGACAGCCCCACATGGGAGCTGTCCCTTAACTAAAAAAGTGTACCGTTTCAGATCTTATTCTTCTGCCTTTTCTTCCTCTTTGCTCGCCTCAGCCCCCTGCTGTGCCTTGAGAAGATCCCTGATCTCTGTAAGAAGCACTATGTCCACCGGTGGCTCTGCAGGCTTTTCAGGCTCTTCATGCTTGCCAAGTGACGCAAGCTTGTTTATGACCTTCATTATTACAAAAATAACGAACGCCATGATTATGAAGTTTATCACTGCCGTCAGAAATGCGCCGTAGTTTATGTACTGATTTCCAAGCAAATGTATCTTGCCCTCTACGTCAGCACCGCCTATACAGCCTATTATCGGATTGATAAAATTCTCCGTAAATGACGTTACGATATCCTGAAACGCAGCACCTATGATAACGCCCACTGCCAAGTCCATGACGTTTCCTTTGAGAGCAAACGCCTTGAACTCATTTACAAACTTCTTGATAAATCCTTTTTTCTTCTCTTCCATAACGGTTACGACCTTTCGTTTTTTGTTCCGAGCCACGCTCTTATGGCCATTTTATCACATATTTTGACCATTTTCAATAGTTTTTCTACAAAATCGTACGGTTTTACGTCGTTTTGCACATATATGTTAATATGCTGTAAATGCTTTGTAAACAAACATGAAAAGGTATTGCATTTCCCGAAATGGTGTGCTATAATGATTAAGCTGTTTGAGTGAGGGACATGACGATGGGATATAGCCAAGAGGTAAGGCAGCGGACTTTGACTCCGTCATTCCGATGGTTCGAATCCATCTATCCCAACCAAAAACAAGCTAAATCGAACAAACATTGGGGTGTCGCCAAGTGGTAAGGCAACGGACTCTGACTCCGTCATTCCGAAGGTTCGAATCCTTCCACCCCAGCCACAAAAGACCGTAGATTTTTTCTGCGGTCTTTGTTTTTTTATATATTCTTTCAGCAACCAAAAGAGAGGTTTTGCAACTGAGTATAAGTAAACATAAAAAACAAAATGTGAACAAAAATAATTCGGGATTGCGTGTTTACAAACTGGTAAAAATGTGTTATACTTAAAGTGCAAAAGAATTTCATCAAAGGAGGTCTGAAAAATGAAAAAGATAATAAACAGAAAAAATGCAGTGGCAGTGGCTTGTGCCGCTATGATGATATGTGCGGCAGGTGCTGTACCTGACAGCGTGCTAAGTGTGAGTATGCCTGTGCAGGCGGCTGAAGCTGCGGAGCAGACAAGTCTGCCTCAGGTCACAGGGCTGACATCTAAAACCCCTGATATAAGCTCCATAAGACTTAGCTGGAACGCCGTGACGGGTGCGGACGGCTATTCTGTTGGAATGCGTTCAAAGGGTCAGTATCCTGAGATAGCAGACGTTACGGATACTACATATCTTGTTACTGGTCTGCCTGCGGCAACGAGGGAGAACTTCAAGGTAAGAGCCTATAAGATAGTGAACGGTCAAAAGGTCTATGGCGACTATTCAGTGAACTACAATTCCGCCACAAATCCACGCCCTATAAGCGGTCTTAAAGCTCAGACGGGCAATGCTTCCGTCAGCCTTTCATGGAAAAAGGTGGGCTGTTCAAACTATCGTGTCTTTATGCTGAAAAACGGCAAGTGGACGCAGATAGCGCAGACGGATACAAACAGCTACACTGTCATAGGACTTGACGCAGGAAGCTATAAATTTAAAGTAAGAGCCTGCAAGCGTGACGATAAGGGTGCAAATCATTACGGCAAATATTCTCAGGAGATAACGGCACAGGCTGTCATGGTAAACAAGGTCACCGGTCTGACATCTAAGACCCCTAACACCAGCTCTATAAAGCTTAGCTGGAACGCTGTGAGCGGTGCGGACGGCTATTCTGTGGGAATGCGTTCAAAGGGTAAATATCCTGAGATAGCTGACGTGAAAGGCACAACCTACACTGTCAAGGGTCTGCCTGCGGCAACAAGGGAGAATTTCAAGGTAAGAGCGTATAAGATAGTAGACGGAGTTAAGATATACAGCGACTATTGTGAAAACTACAATTCCGCCACAAATCCAAGGAAGGTAACAGGAGTAAAAGCTTCTGACATCACCGCTTCTACACTTGACCTTAACTGGAAGTCTGTAGGCTGCACAAGCTACAAGGTGTTTATATACACAAACGGCAAGTGGAAGAACATAGCTTCATCTACGGTAAATTCCTGCGCAATAAACGGACTTTACGCAAAGACTACATACAGATTCAAGGTAAGAGCCTGCAAGACGGACGATAAAGGGTCAAATCACTATGGAGCATATTCCGAGGAGATAACCGTCAAGACCCCAGACCACACTGTCGAGGTCATAAACGGCATGAGCTATGTTGACGGAGTTCTTTTGGCGAACAAAACATATTCCCTCCCTGCAAGCTACGACCCAAAGGGTCTGACCAAAGAAACATCAGCGGCATTCAAAAAGATGCAGACCGCTGCATATAAAGACGGCATAAGCCTGTGGGTATGCTCAGGATACCGCTCTTATTACGATCAGAAGTACCTTTATGATATGTACTGCAACCGTGACGGCAAGGCTGCGGCAGACAAATACTCCGCAAGACCCGGCTACAGCGACCATCAGACGGGCATGGCAATAGACGTAAACAACGCCAGCGACTCATTTGGCGGCACAAGAGAAGCCAAGTGGCTTGCCAACAACTGTGCGAAATATGGTTTTATAATTCGTTATCCAAAGGGCAAGGAGGCTTACACCGGTTATCAGTACGAGCCTTGGCATATAAGATATGTAGGCACACCTTTAGCACAAAACATAACCAACAGCGGACTTTCTCTTGAAGAATACTTCGGGATAACTTCGCAATACAAGGATTGACATATGGTTCAGACCGCTGTTCACGGGCATCTGTGGGCAGCGGTTTTCTGTTATTTTCCTTGCTCACTTATCACTTGAAATCTTGCATTTCAACATGATTTGTGTTATACTATATTTAAGGCAATACCGCACAAAGATTGTGCGTCAGATGCGTAGTCAGATTTTTGTGTGATATGACGGAAAATCTGCAAGCAGATGGCGTGCAAAGCCGTCAGGCGGGCTTTGTGCGGTGTTGCCTTATATATTCCACTAAGGAGGTCATCTCTATGCTTCTTTCAGGTAAGACGGTCGTTCTCGGCGTCAGCGGCAGTATTGCGGCTTACAAGATCCCAACTTTAGCAAGACTGCTCAAAAAGCAGGGCTGCAATGTTCAGGTACTCATGACACAGAATGCCACTCAATTTATAAACCCTATCACTTTTGAATCCCTTACAGGCAACAAGTGCCTTATAGATACTTTTGACAGAAATTTTCAATACAGTGTTGAACACGTTGCTCTTGCAAAGCAGGCTGATCTTGTTATGGTCGCTCCTGCTTCCGCTAATGTTATCGGAAAGATAGCATACGGCATTGCTGACGATATGCTCACCACCACTGTCATGGCTTGCCCTTGCAAGAAGATGATATCCCCTGCCATGAACCACAATATGTATCACAATCCTATTGTGCAGGACAATATCCAGAAGCTTGAGCGTTTCGGCTACGAGATGATCGCTCCTGACAGAGGTATGCTTGCAAACGGTGATGACGGGGACGGCAGAATGCCTGAGCCTGAGGTGTTGTTTGAATACATTCTTCGGGAGCTTGCTTTCGAGAAGGATCTTGCAGGCAAAAAGGTGCTTGTGACTGCTGGTGCGACCATGGAGGCTATCGACCCTGTGAGGTACATCACTAATCATTCAAGCGGAAAAATGGGCTGTGCACTTGCTAAAGCGGCTATGCAAAGAGGTGCAAAGGTGACGTTGGTAGCAGGTCACATGGAGGTTTTGCCGCCTATGTTCGTGGACGTTGTGAACGTAAAGTCTGCGGCGGATATGTTTAAAGCTGTCACAAAGCTTGCTCCTGAGCAGGATATTATCGTAAAGGCGGCGGCTGTGGCTGACTACACGCCTGTTGCGGTGGCTGACAACAAGATAAAGAAGTCTGACGATGATATGAAGATAGAGCTAAAACGCACGAAGGATATTCTTGGCTATCTCGGTCAGCACAAACGTGATGGTCAGGTCATATGCGGTTTTTCTATGGAAACTCAGGACGTTATCAAGAACTCTGAGAAAAAGCTCACCAACAAAAACTGCGATATGATATGCGCAAACTCACTAAAGACCGCTGGCGCAGGCTTCAAGACGGACACTAATGTTATCACCCTTATCACTGAGGGCGGTGCTGTGGAGCTGCCTATGATGACGAAAGAGGACGCTGCTCACAGGATACTTGACGAGCTTGCGAAAATGATATAAGTGTACGATAATATGTACAGATAAATAGATCACGAAGGGAAATACGCCATATGAAACGTATTGAGATATATGAAAACGGCATTAATATAGTATTTGAGATAACAGATGAGAACGAGGCGAAGCTTCTGCACTTCTCTGCTCTGCCTTTTGATGAAGCCAAGACGGCTTCATACATGGGGCTGAAAACTTTCAGACCTGTAGAGATACAGGCGAGCGGTATCGACCGTCCTGACGAGCGTCACGGCAACAAATATATTGTGACCGCTCCAGGCTGGAGAATGAAGTTCAAGGATTTCCGTGATGTGAACAATGACCATGGCAGAAAGCTTGAGCTTGTGACATTTGATGAGGGCACAGGTCTTGAAGCTGTGTCCCACTATCAGTTTTACACCGGCACGTCTGTTGTACGCTGTTGGACTACCCTTACAAACAAGGGCAGCGAGGTACAGACCATTGAATATATGTCCTCCTTTGCGCTGACGGGCGTAGAAAAAGAGGGGCTTAAAAAGCCTGAGGACAAGATGAAGATATGGGTATGCCACAACTCATGGCAGCGTGAATTGCAGTGGCAGGACTACACTCTTGAACAGGTGGGGCTTGCTTCATCTGCTAAGCCTACGGAACAGCGTTCATCAAAGGTATTTGCCTGCACAAACGTTGGAAACTGGTCGGCAAAGGAATACATACCAATGGGTGTGCTTGAAAACACAGAAGCAGGCTCGGTGCTGTTTTGGCAGATAGAGCAAAACGGCTCTTGGCACTGGGAGCTTTCGGACGTGGGAGGACACTTCTATTTACAGCTTTCTGGTCCGTCGGAGATAGAGTCCCACTGGTATAAAAACCTTGTGCCTAACGAGAGCATAGAAAGCGTGAAATGTGCAGTAGGCTCGGTGACAGGAAGCTTTGACAAGGCTATGGGCGAGCTGACGAAATACCGCAGAAAAATACGCCGTCGCAACAAAGACAATCAGAGGCTTGCGGTAATATTCAACGACTACATGAACTGTCTGTGGGGCGACCCAACGGCTGAAAAGGAGTTTCCCCTTGTGGACGCTGCGGCAGAGGCAGGCTGTGAATATTTCTGCATTGACGCAGGCTGGTATGCTGACGGTTTTTGGTGGGACGAGGTCGGCGAATGGAAAGAGAGCAGAAAGCGTTTTCCTAACGGCGTAAAGGAAGTTGCCGACTATATCCGCAAAAAGGGCATGATACCTGGACTTTGGCTTGAGATAGAGGTCATGGGAATAAAGTGTCCGCTTGTGGACAGCGTTTGCGATGGCAGTTGGTTCTTCACACGTCACGGCAAGAGAGTCTATGACAGAAGCCGTTATCAGCTTGATTTCAGGAATCCTAAAGTCCGTGCTCACGCTGACGAGGTAATAGACAGGCTCGTTTCTGAATACGGCATAGGCTACATAAAAATGGATTACAACATAGAACCTGGCATAGGCACTGAGCAGAACTGCGACAGCGTTGGCGAAGGTCTGTGGGGTCATGAAAAGGCTTACCTTGAATGGCTTGACGGCGTTTTTGCTCGTCACCCTGACCTTATTATAGAAAACTGCTCCAGCGGTGGACTTAGAATGGACTATGCGATGCTTTCAAGATACTCCATTCAGTCCACATCAGATCAGGACGATTACAAAAAATATTGCACCATTGCGGCGAACTCCCCTACTGCCCTTTGCCCTGAGCAATCGGCTATCTGGGCTTATCCTATCACATCAGGTGACAGAGAAGAAGTTGTTTTCAACATGATAAATGCAATGCTTCTGCGTATCCACCAGAGCGGTCACCTTGGCAACATCGACCCTGAACGCAAGGCGCTTGTCAAGGAAGCTATCAGCGTTTACAAGAAGATAAGGGCGGACATAAAGGAAGCAGTGCCGTTTTGGAGCTTGGGGCTGTCCAAATTTTCGGACGACTGGGTATCTCTCGGTCTGAGGAACGGCAACAAGGCTTATCTTGCCGTATGGAGGAGAGAGGGCAAGAGTGACACCTGCGCTTTGCCTATCGACTTCCTCAAGGGTGTTGACGCAAGGGTGAAGTGCATTTATCCTGATTTCAGCGAAACCCCTGTGGAGTTTTCAAAGGCGACAGGCAATGTTTCCGTTAAGTTTGACAGACCTTATATGGCTAGACTTTTTGAGATAGAGTGGTAAAAAAAGTTACCTGCCAATAAGGGTAACTTTTCCCCACACCGCACCTTTTGATTTGTCCGATTTTACGGACAGTTGCTCGCCTGTGGGAGATATTATCGCCGATATTCCGCAGTTTCCTGCACGGAGGACATATCTTCTGTTCTCAACGGCTCGCATTATGCAGTGGCGGTAATGCTGTTCACGGGCGGAGCTTTTGCCAAACCATGAATCGTTGGTGGAAACGCAAATTATCTGTGCGCCCTGCTCTTTCTGTCGGCTCACAAGGCTTGGGAAAATGGACTCTATGCAGATAACAGAGCCTATGGTCATGCCGTCTGAGGCGATGGGCTTGGTGTGTCTTTCGTCTGCACATTCGCTCATAGTGTCAAGGTGGAAAATGCCTGCAAAAGGTGTCTTTTCACCGAAAGGCACAAGCACTTGTTTCAGGTAGGGCGAAGACGCAATGCCGTTTTTATCATAGGCGAAAAGGGCGTTGTAATCCTTGCCGTTTTCAAGATAGAACGAACCTGTCACAAGGGTACACCCATGGGTGGCGGCAAAGTCTGATATAAGGGAAAATTCTTTTAGCTGTTCGTCATAGTCTTTCGACACGGCAGTTTCAGGAAGCAGAACAAGGTCAGTACCCCACCGCCAACAGCTTTCCATTATAGAAAGATAGGAGCGTGCTGAGTCAAGGGCTTTACGGTGTGATTTTTCCCTGCCCTCCAGACTATCCTGTGCGCAGATAACGTCTATCTGAGGGTAGATGTTATCAAGCTTTTTGTCGAGGTTTATGGAATAAAGTCCGTAGCTTAAATTTGCCCCTTGCAAAAGCAGTGCAAAGGCGGTGTAGGCAAAACGCTTTTTGCTAGTATATATCTCCCCATGCAGACCATTGAGCAGGAAAATTATAAAGCTTGTAAGGCGGCAGCTTATGAGCGTGGCGGATTGCAAAAGCAGTGGCGAACTTGTTACAGCTAGCCATGCCGCAGACCACGGAAACGCCAAAATCGGAACTTTCTCTTGAAACCACTCCCCTGCTGTCAAAAGCAGGCAGAGCAAAACTATCTCAGACAAACGGTGTTTGAGATGCGGTCGCAGGGGCAGGAAAAGGCTCAGTGGAAGATACATAAGGATACACTCCCACAAGGTCAGACCTAACCACGCTAAAGTGGCAAGAGGTATAGAGGCAAAGGACGGCAGAGGACATATTTTCCATATGGTGAGCATAAAAGTGAGCTGAAAAAGATAATATGGTACAAAAAAGCACAGAAAATCAAGCCTGAAAGCCCGTTTTTCGTGGCAGACTGACAGGCAATGCACCATTGGCGCAAAGATAAAAAATGCAAGCCACGGAAAATTCAAGATAGATTGCATAAGTGCGCTCACTATACCCGTGAGGGCGAGGAACGCTCTCCGTGAGATTTTGGGGGCAATTATTTTTGAGATATTCATGTAAATATTATGACCCGAAAGTCCCACATAATTCATAAAACTATAAAGGGAGGCAGTAAATTGGAGATCTTTATTCCGCAGTTTGTCAGGACGGCTCTTGACAGGCTGAATGAGTACGGCTACGAGGGATATATAGTCGGTGGCTGTGTAAGAGATAGTTTGCTTGGCAAAAAGCCTCATGATTACGATGTCTGCACAAACTGCACCCCTGACAAAATGCTTGAAGTTTTCGCAAATTTCCGCACTATTGAAACCGGACTAAAGCATGGCACGCTCACTGTTTTGATAGAGAGCGAACCGGTGGAGATAACCTGTTATCGCAGTGACGGAGAGTATATAGGGCATAGAAAGCCTGCTCAGGTGACATTTGAAAGCTCGCTGGAGGAGGACTTAAAACGTCGTGACTTTACTGTTAACGCTATGGCATACTCACCAAAAGAGGGGCTTATTGACCTTTACGGTGGACAAGGCGACCTTGAAAAGGGCATTATAAAATGCGTTGGCGAGCCTGAAAAGCGTTTTGACGAGGATGCTCTGAGGATATTAAGAGGGCTGAGATTTTCTTCATGCCTTGGGTTTGAGATCGAGGAAAAGACCTCAAAGGCTATACTTGAACAACGTGAGCTTTTAAAAAGCATTTCTGCCGAACGCATTGCGTCGGAGCTTAAAAAGCTTCTCTGTGGAAAGGGTGCAAGGAAAATATTGCTTGACTATCGTGAGGTCATAGCGGTGTTCATACCTGAACTTCGGGAAAGCTTTGATTTCAGGCAGAACAATCCCCACCATTTTCTTGATGTTTACGGTCACATTTGTTTGAGCGTTGAGAACGTCAGACCACAGTGGCAGATGAGGCTTACTATGCTTCTTCACGATATCGGCAAGCCGAGAATGCACACTGTTGACGAGAACGGCATTTCGCACTTTAAAAAACACCAGTTCGAGGGGGCTTACATGGCGGAGAAGATATTAAAAAGGCTCAGGATAGACAACGCTTCGGCGAAATATATTTATGAGCTTATATGGGAGCATGACAACAGGATACCTGCCACGAAAAAATCGGTGCGGAGATTTATGGCTCAGCATGACTTTGACTTTGTTATGGATTATCTGGAGGTGCGCAGGGCTGACACATATGCCCAGTCGGACTACAAACGGCAGGAAAAGCTTGCAGAACTTGACCATATCGCAGAGCTTGCAATGGAGATAAAAGAGGACAACGAGTGTATCCACATTTGCGACCTTGACATAAACGGCAAGGATTTTATACAAATGGGCTTTGGTGGAAAGGATATCGGCATTGGGCTGGAGCTTGCGTTGAATGGTGTTATAGACGAAAAGGTGGAAAACAAAAAAGAGGAGCTGAAAGGCTACATTGAAAGCAACTTCAAAAGGCAGGATAAAGATAATACTTAAAGGGTTGGCACTTGTGCTGTGGTGCGTGGTGATATTCATGTTCTCGGCAAACAATGCTGACGAGTCCAACAAGCAATCAAATGCGGTGTTTAACACAGTGATAGAATTTGTCAACCCTGTATATGACAGCCTTGACACTACAGCGCAGGCGGAATACAAGGACACCGCCACGTTCATCATAAGAAAGCTTGCGCATTTCAGCGAATACGCCTTGCTTGGAATACTGGCTTTTATAAATCTTGCTATGGTGAAAAAGCTTGGATACAGAGGGCTTTTTGCGGCAGTTTTTTCTTGCATCTACGCTTCAAGCGATGAGATACATCAGCTTTTCGTGCCGGGGCGTGCAGGTCAGGTGCGTGATGTCCTTATCGACACAAGCGGTGCAGTGGCAGGAATTTTACTTGCCATACTAATACGAAAAATATGGCTCAAAAGCCGTGAGAAAAAATCGTGATAACAAAAAAATATCCGTGGGGGCATTTCGCTCTCACGGATATTTTATTCTAGCAAAACCTATTGCAAATCATATCGTGACCCATTGGTATCGCCTCATTCAAAGCCTAGGCTTTACTTAAATCACTTTATCTCAAGTCTTTTGGTTTCAGGCTTTACCTCCTGCATCTTTGGCAGGTCAAGGGTCAGGATACCATTCTTGTACTCTGCGGCGATATTGTTGGTATCAATGCCTGTAAGGTCAAAGCTTCTCTGATAAGAACCGTATGTCCTCTCACGGCGGATATACTTGTCTTTCTTATCCTCTGTCTCTGCCTTATGCTCAGCGGTAAGAACAAGATCGTTGCCTGAGATGTCAAGCTTGATATCGTCCTTATCAAAGCCCGGAAGCTCTGCTTCCATTACATATTTGTCGCCCTCGTCCTTGATATCGGTCTTGAAGCTCTGGAGTGCATTTTCTCCAAAGAAATCATTCTCAAAATCATGGAATGCGTTAAACAGGTCGTAGCTCTTTCTTTCAAATGGTGTAAGTCCAAACATATAAATTCCTCCTTGATGTGTTATATCTTAAATTGTCTTGTAAGCTTTTATCATTTATTCTGCTCTTCCATTGGTATCATTTCCTTTCTTCATTGTCTTTATGATACCCCTGCTATATGTTCATTGTGTGAAGATATTGTGAACATTAGCTGAATTTTAGCGCTCTCATTATGCGAGTGCTAGCATATCAGTTTTATGAGTGCTAAAGCAATGTCATGACATGATATGATAATCAGCGGGCGAACGCTGTTCGCCCCTACTGCGTCAACGCCTATCACTGCTTATCGAAGCGGTCTTTAAGAAGCTTCAAGGCTTTCTTTTCTATCCTTGAAACATAGGAACGTGAGATACCAAGGCGTTTTGCGACTTCTCGCTGCGGCAGCTGCGGCTGACCGAAAAGACCATAGCGCAGAGTAACTATCTGTCTTTCACGCTCATCAAGAGAGCTTTCGATATAGCGGTAGAGCTGTTCACTGCGAATGGAAAGCTCTATTTTGTCGGCAACGTCCTCTCCGTCTGCGATTATGTCGATAAGGCAAAGCTGATTGCCGTCCTTATCGGAGTCAACAGGCTCGTCAAAGTGGATATCGTTGGCAGACTTTTTCTGGGAGCGAAAGTGCATTAGTATCTCGTTCTCCACGCACCTGCTCCCATAGGTGGCGAAGCGACAGCCTTTCTTGTGGTCAAATGTTGACACAGCTTTTATTAGACCGATAGTGCCGATAGAGATAAGATCCTCCTGATCTGTGGAATTTGAATAATACTTTTTTATAATGTGTGCCACAAGACGGAGATTGTGTTCGATAAGCTTATCCTTTGCCGCCTTGTCACCCTGCGCCATTCTCTCAAAACACTCACGCTCCTCCTTTGCCGAAAGCGGTTTCGGAAACACGCTGCGGCTGTCAAAATGCAGTGCGAAAAATAGAAAATTCCCCGTAAGCAGTTCAAACAGTGCTGAAAACATATTTGTCCCTCCTTATATAAAGTATCGCTCATACGCTTTTTAATCATATGATTTTTAGGGATTGTACTATTCTGATTTTGACATAAGGTCGCAAAATGTTTCTGATTTGTTAAATTTGCTGAAATATTGATTGTCTTGTTTGCTAAAATCACGAATATTGTTAATGTTTTGTAAACAGACGGCATTTTACTTTTATCGTTAAACAAAGGGTGATATAATTATATCAGATAGGTATGTTTTTGGGGGGTGAGCGCTCATGATAAGCATAAAAGGACGATCGGTATTCGGAAGCATTGCAAGAGGAAAGCTGACCTTTTATCATCGTGACGAATTTATCATCAACAAGATAAAAGTGTCTGACCCTGAACTTGAATACAAAAAATATGTCAAGGCTAAAAACGCTGCTCTTGTGGAGCTTGGGGAGCTTTATGACCGTGCAAGGTTAAGCGTTGGTGAAGGCGACGCTCAAATATTTGTGATACACCAAATGCTTATCACCGACGAGCAATACGACAGCAGTATTCGCACAAAGATACTTGACGAGCATTTCAATGCCGATTATGCGGTTGCAAGCACTTCAAGAAGCTTTGCGGAGATGCTGGCACAAATGGACAGCGAATATATGCAAAGCAGAGCGGCTGACGTCAAAGACGTTTCAAACAGACTTTTAAGACACATATTAAACTGCGCCGACACGCTTCCCATACTCAGAGAGAACGCCATTATCTGCACCGGTGACCTTATGCCCTCAGAAACCCTGCTCATGGACAAGACGAAGATAAAGGGCTTCTGCACAAGGTCCGGTTCTGTGAACTCTCATACTGCGATACTTGCGAAAAATCTTGGCATACCTGCCATTGTGAACGTTGGAGCGGAGCTTTCTGACGAATACGAGGGCAAGGAAGCCGTCCTTGACGGCTACAGCGGAACGCTTTACATAGAGCCTGATGAGCATACTCTCAGACAGCTTGAATACAAGGAAGCCGTTGAGGGCAGGAAAAAGGAACTTCTCACAAGGCTCAAAGGAAGAAAAAACATCACTCGTGACGGACATGAGATAAGGATATATGCGAATATACTCAACTCTGAGGAGCTTGAATCGGCGGTAAAAAACGACGCAGGTGGGATAGGTCTTTTCAGAACGGAGTTTATGTGCTTTGACAGACCTGCTTTTCCTGACGAGGATTTTCAGTTTTACACCTACCGCAAAGCATTGGAGGCAATGGAGGGTAAAGAGGTCATAATAGGCACTTATGATATAGGTGCAGACAAGATACCTGATTGTGCAGACATGAGTGCTGAGAGAAATCCCTCTATGGGCTGTAGAGGCATACGATTTTGTCTTGAAAGAGAAAGCATATTCAAAACACAGCTAAGGGCGTTATACAGAGCGTCTGTTTACGGACAGCTTTCAATACTTCTGCCTATGGTCATAGATGTGAGCGAGATACTGAGGGTGAAAGAGCTTATCGTGCAGGTCAAGGCAGAGCTTATAAAAGAGGGCAGGAAATTTGCCGACAATGTTAAGCTCGGGGCAATGATAGAGACCCCTGCTGCGGTGATGACAAGCGATATCATAGCCAAAGAGGTGGACTTTTTCAACATCGGCACCAACGACCTTGAACAGTTCGCTTTCGGTCTTGACAGGCAAAATCCATGCTATGACAGGGTGTCCCCTAAAAATCACAGGGCACTGCTTAGAATGATAAAAATGGTGTGTGACAACGCCCATGCAAACGGCATAAAAGCAGGCATTTGCGGTGAGATAGCAGGCGACCCAACGCTCACAGAGATATTTCTGGAGCTTGATGTGGATATGCTGTCGGTAGTTCCGTCAAGGGTACTGCCACTGAGAAAGGCGGTAAGGAGCATAAGTCTTAAAGACCCGAAAAAGGCAGAGAATGACCTGAAGCTGTTTTTATAAAAAGGGTAATTTTCCTCATTCCATATAGGCGGTGGGATACGTTATCGTGCGTGTTCCACTGCCTTTTTGCTTTGCTTGCAAATACGCTAATAAGGAGAGCGAACTGTTCGCCACTACAGATATTTAAACAGAGAACGTATTTTATCTTATGGTTTGTATGGTTGTCTTATGAAAATCTTAAGCGTTTCTTAAAGCGGTTGACAGTTGGAAAGGGCTATGATAAACTTATATACGTTGACGGGAAAACCGTGAAAAAGAAAGAACACAAGGAGGAGAAACTTTGAAACTAAGAAACATAAACAGAGGTCTGGTTCTTGGCGGTGTGCTTGCGCTGGGCGTTGTATGCTACTCAGTGTATGATAACAACCAGTTCAAGACTTCCAAGCCTGAGATAGAACAGACCATGAGGGATTATATCGCAGACTTGACAAGTGCAAACGTTGGAAGCAGTGATAAGTTAAAAAGTCAACTGACAGATTTTGTGGATAAGCATTATACTGACTACACCACTTCTGACAATGAGTTCGCTTCGTCAAAGTCAGGACTTCTGGACGAAATAAACCAGGCTGAAGTTGCAACGCAGGGAGGAGATATCACTTCGGCTGAGTATGACATAAAAGAGATGTCAATAAACAAGAGTGGAGCTGACGGAGCAAAGGTCACTATGATATACAATGTGTGCTATGACGTATCAAAGGGCGACCCAACTTTTCTCACGACCAACGGCATAAGCACCATGACAAGCGGTAACTACACAAATTCCGACAACTATGAGCCTAGCACATCTTCATACAAGGCGATTTTCAGTTATGAAAATGCTGAATTTTATCTTTTGCGTACCTCTGACGGCTGGAAGATAGCAACGTCCAGCGACTACGGATATGGCGAGGATTACAGCTTTGATGATAACAACAGTGACAGCGTGGCTGATGAAAGCAAGGCTGAGTCTGAGATAGTTCCGGACAGCAGTGCAGAAAATACCGACAGCGAGGGGGCAGACAGCGTTGAGTGATACTATTCTAAAGATAAAGGGGCTTAACAAGACCCTTGGCAAAAAGCAGATACTTCACAGCATAGATATGGAGTGTTACAGTGGCGAGGTCTACGGCTTTCTCGGTCCTAACGGTGCAGGAAAGACCACAACTATAAAGATAGCAGTGGGACTTTTACAGCTTGACGAGGGGGAGATATCCATTAACGGAAAGGATATCAGAAAAGACTTTGAGGGCGCAATGGCGAACGTTGGAGGCATTGTTGAAAACCCTGAGATGTACAAGTATCTTTCTGGAATGGAAAATCTCCGTCAGTATGCGAGAATGAGAGAGGGAGTAACTGAGGAGCGTATCAAAGAGGTGGTGGAGCTTGTAAGGCTTTCAAACCGCATTAATGACAAGGTGTCGAAATACTCTCTGGGTATGCGTCAGCGTCTTGGCGTTGCGCAGGCTATCCTTCACAGACCAAAGCTTCTTATCCTTGACGAGCCTACAAACGGTCTTGACCCGCAGGGCATAAAGGAGCTTCGTGACATACTCAAAGAGCTTGCTCACAAGGAAGGTACTTGCGTTGTGGTATCGTCACATCTCATGAGCGAAATGGAAATGATGTGCGACAGAGTGGGCATTATCGCAAACGGAAAAATGATAGGCTCATACACAATGGAGGAGCTTATCTCACAGTCTGACAGCTCAATTGCTGAATATGTACTTGAAGTTGACGACCCGCAAAAGGCTATGGGTCTTATAAAGCTCGCAGACGAGGGCAAGCGTATCGACAAGGAAACAGGTGCAGTTGTCCTTTCTATCCCTGTGGAGATAGAGAAGAAAAAGATAGCGTCGGTAAACAAGACGCTTATCGAGGGCGGAGTTTCACTTTACACTGTTCACCGCAGAGAGAACAAGAAGCTTGAGGACGTATTCATCGAGCTTACAGGTGGAAAGGAAGGGGGCGTACAGATTGGCTAGATTTTTCAGACTTGTGAAAAACGAGTACATAAAGGTTTTCAAAAAGCTATCAACAAAAATAATGATCGTGCTTATAATAATATGTGCGCTTGGACTTTCAGGCATTGCACTTTTTGCAAAGCACAATATGGAGAGCAATAACTATTCAAGCTATGACGCAACTGGTGATTATCAGCAAACCATAGACTGGCTCAAAGACACAAACGGCGACCCTAACGAGATCGCAATGTGGCAGTATCTTATAGACAACGATATCGACAGCGATGATTGGAGATATGATGTACTGTCAGCCGTGTTCGCAAACGGCACTGGTGATATGTCAGGGATAAAGAAGTATCTTGACGACAACGATTGGCGTGGCTTCTGTCAATACAGGCTGGATAATGACATACTCACAGAGGGTGAAAAGTGGGAATATCAATACAGGTTGGACAAGGATATTTCCTTTGACAAGTCAAACGAGAAGAAAAACGATCTTATCATGACAGTTGCAAATGCAAAAAACACCATTGCGACCATGGGCGACGCAAAGTCTGACGGACAGAACAGCAGAGCAAAGCTGGAGGATAATATAAAACTTGCACTCTATCAGCTTGACAATGATAAGCTCGACAACACAGCAAACCAAATGACGCTGTTTGAAACAGACGAGCCTGAGCAGATAACATTCTGGACTGTGTTTCTCACAAGCACTTCCCTTGTAACGGTAGTCGCACTGCTTGCTATCGTTATCGCAGGCGGCATTGTATCCTCTGAATTTTCACAGGGAACTGTCAAGTTCCTGCTTATAAACCCTGTTAAACGCTGGAAGATACTGATGTCAAAATACTTCACTGTCATCACAGTGGGTTACATAATGCTTTGCATACTTTTCGTTGTGATGATACCTATTACAGGGCTTATGCTCGGCTTTGACGGCTTCTCAACGCCTTATATCTATGTAAGCGGCGGCGATGTAAAGGAAATGCCTACACTGCTTTATGCGGCAGAGCAATATCTGATGAAAAGCGTTGAAATGGTGGTAATGTCAACACTGGCATTTGCTATCTCGTCACTTGTAAGAAGCACAGCCCTTGCTATCGGCGTCAGCGTATTCACAATGTGCATAGGCTCATCGGTCACACAGCTTTTGGGTCAGCTTGGACAGGATTGGGCAAGATTCCTTGTGTTCGCAAACACCGACCTTGCTTCTATCTCAAAGGGCTACTCAATATTTGCTCAGCACAGCCTGACATTTGCCGTAGGCGTTCTTATAGCACACATGGTGGTGTTCCTACTCACCGCATGGGACGGCTTTACAAAGCGTTCTGTATAAAACAGAATAAAAACATCAAACGGGCGGAGAAATTTCGCTCGTTTTTTGTTGCTGAAAAGGGTAAACAAATGAACAGATTATCATATAAACATAAGATTGACAAGGGTGAATAAATATTGTATAATAGTCGAGTTGATACAGAGATCATTTTAAGACCATAGATAATTTACAGGAGATAGATATATGTTTGAAACTTTAGTTGACGTTTTTCTTGACGCATTAATAGACAGCCTTAAGATCCTGCCTTTTCTGTTCGGTGTTTATCTGCTTATAGAGTATATAGAGCATCGTTCTGCCGACAAGCTTGGAAAGGCTCTTAGAAAAATGGGACCTTTTGGTGCGATAGGAGGAAGCATACTTGGAGCAGTGCCGCAGTGCGGATTTTCCGTTGTGGCTTCCAACCTTTACTCAGGCAGGCTCATCACAATGGGAACTCTCATTTCGGTATACCTTGCCACAAGCGACGAGGCAATACCAATGATGATAGCAAACCCTGCATTTGCCGGCAAGCTTTGGCAGCTTATTCTTATAAAAGTAGCTGTGGCTATAATAGCAGGTGTGCTTGTTGACCTTATCTTAAAGCTTATGGGCAAAAAGCAGGACGAAGAGCCTTTCAAGGAGATATGCGAGGACTGCGACTGCGAACACCACAGTATTTTGCACTCGGCACTTCACCACACTGTAAGCATAATACTTTTTATATTTGCGGTAAACCTTATTCTCGGTGCGGTAATGGAGTTTGCAGGAGAGGACACAGTAAAGACCCTGCTTATGTCTGACAGCATAGTTCAGCCGTTCATAGCAGGAATAATAGGCTTTATCCCGAACTGTGCGGCTTCTGTTGTTCTCACTCAGCTTTATATCGAGGGCGTTGTGAGCTTCGGCTCGCTTATCGCAGGACTTTGCACAGGAGCAGGAGTGGGACTTCTGGTGCTTTTCAAGACCAACAAGCACAACATGAAAGAGAATTTCGCCATAATGGGAATACTTTATGTTTTCGGTGTGGCAGCAGGCTTTGTGGCAAGTCTGTTCTAAAATATGACAGACAGATAAAAGGAGCAATTCGCAATGAACTGCTCCTTTTTGTTTGCAAAAAAATGTCATGTGGTGGGATATAACGAGCGAACACTGTTCGCCCCTACAAATAATTGGCGTATTTCGGGATATTTACATCATATCCTCAATAAGATAAGGCAGGCTTATGCGGAAGCAAACGCCGCCTTTTTTCATATCGTTTTCTACCTCTATGCTACCCTCGGAAAGCTCGATTATCCTTTTTACAAGTGCAAGTCCAAGACCGTTGCCCTCTGTTGCACGGGAGCGGTCGCCCTGATAGAACTTATCAAATATCTTCGCCTTTACGTCAGGGGCTATAGACGGACCGTTGTCCCATATCTCCGCCGAGATATTCTTCTCGTTGCGGAAAAGCTTCACGCTTATCTTTCCGCCCTCCGGGGTGAACTTGATAGCGTTGTTGATGATATTCTGCCATATCTGCGCCATAAGCTCCTCACTGCCCACATACATGATATCCTCAAGGTCGATATCAAGGTCGATTTTTTTCTTCGACCACTCAGGTTCAAGCACAAGAAGTATTTTTCTTATCTGCTCGTCAAGAGAAAATCTTGTCTTTTTGCCCACTGTTTTCTGATTTTCTAGCTTTGTGAGCCTCAAAATATTTGACGAAAGCTTTGAAAGCCGTGATGTTTCGTCGATTATTATCTGCGTGTATTCCTCACGCTCCTGCTCGGTTATATCGTCAGATTGCAGAAGCTTTGCAAAGCCCTGTATAGAAGCCAGAGGCGTTTTGAACTCGTGGGAAACGTTTGAGATAAAGTCACCTCTCAGCGTTTCCGTACCTGCAAGCTCCTCAGCCATTTTGTTAAAGTTCTGCGCAAGTATGCTGTATTCAGGATCAGACGGCTCTCTTACTCTTACCTTAAAATTGCCCTTTGCTATCTCAGCCGCCGCCGCACTAAGATCTCGTATAGGCTGTATAATGCTTCGGCTCATGAACGCTGTTATAATAGTACCGATAACGATACAGACCATAAAAGCTATGATGACAACAAGGTTTACTACCCAGTAAACGCTGTCGCTTGAAAAGCTGTCTATGATAACGAACTTATCATAGACCTGAGAGATTATAGTTGCGTTAGGCACAACACCCTCTGAGGACACATAATATCCCTTATGCACGATATCTGCAAAATGGTCGTGTACTCTTGAATCGTTTTTATCCACCACTGACAGACTATAGGCTGAATTGTTCACAATGGAAACTATCTCGTCCACAGTGAATCCGCCCTTTTCTTCAAGCTGATCCATTGCCATGGAAAGCTCCACCAACTGCTGTTCGGCATTGCTTTTCATTACAGGGCTGCACACCATTACAAGCACTGACACCGATATGGAAGCCGACACCAGCATCACAAAGAAAAACATAAGAGTCAGCTTGAACTGCAAACTTGTTTTATTTTTGGTCTTTTTCTTATCCAAACCCCTCACCCCTCAAGCTTATCCGTCACTGCTTTTTCACAGCCTTATAGCCAAGTCCACGAACCGTGACAATATCAAAAGATTCACAGCTTCCGTAACGCTCTCTCAGCCTTTTAACGTGAACGTCAACAGTACGCTCGTCAACGTCCTTATCCATGCCCCAAAGCTCGTCAAGGAGCTGGCGGCGTGTGAATATCTTGTCAGGGTAGCTGAGCAGTTTAAAAAGCAGCTTGAACTCCATTTGCGGTATAGTTTCCGCCGCTCCGCCGTCAACCGCCACGCTCATAGCGTCATAATCAAGCACGCAGTTTCCCACAGTAAGAGAATGTTCCGACGCCATTTTTGAACGCCTTAAAAGCGCACCCACACGGAGTATCATCTCATTTATATCAATAGGCTTTACCATATAATCGTCTGTGCCGGCAGAAAAGCCCTCCTGCTTGTCCTCGAAGGTCTCCTTTGCGGTGACCATAAGTATAGGCAGATTGAAATCAGCCTTTCTGAGCTGTCTTGTAAGCTCATAGCCGTCCATATTCGGCATCATTATATCTGAAATTATAAGGTCTATATTCGTTTTTTCAAGAACGTCCAAAGCCTCCAGACCGTCATTTGCAAGAAAAGTCACATAGCCATGCTGTTTAAGTGCGGCAGACATGAGCTTTCTAAGGCTTGCGTCGTCCTCCACCACAAGTATCTGAAACATAAAATATCCTCCCTCGTAAAAAAATTCCCCAATAATGACATTATAGCTTATAATTGTGAACTGGTGATTAACATTTATTTTTTTCAAAAAACTCTCCGAAATCCCCTGAAAATTCATATTCGGTTCACACAGAACTGGTATTATATAATCACAGCAGAAGATACAAAAAAAGCTTTGGTAATTGGTAAAACTTAAAGTCAGGTTTTTGTCTTCTTTCCCTCTGCGATTCCCCAAGTCGCTGATACATTTCCTCGTCTTTAGGTTTTACCAAATACCAAAGAATCCCTTTCATAATTCTATAAAAAATTAATGCTCATTTCAGCCGATGGAAGTGGGTATTAATTTTTTTTGCTCTTTTAGATGCGACAAAAAACCGCAGAAGCCATATAAAATGACCTCTGCGGATATTTTTTTGCCTTTATTAGCCGTTAGCTGCAAAGCTTTTCACGAAGCTCAGCCGCCTTTCCAAGAAGCGCACAGATGTAGCTGTCCACATCAGGCTTTGCAAATCCACCAAGCGCTGAACCTTTAAGCTTTCGCTGACCTGTTTCTCCGGGGATAACAAAGTTATCACCGTTCTTTTTCTTTTCGATAGCCGACTCCAGCATATAGATCTCGCTGGTTATGGTGTCGATATATTTTAATGTATCAAGCTTATCATAGCCGCCAAAAAAACACGTTTTCAGACTATCCATTTTTCTTCCCCCTGCCTTACTGCTGTTTTGCACAGCAATTGTTATCAAAGCCTACAATCTTTATTTGATTTAATTGTATCACAAATACTTAGCTTTGTCAATAGGTTCGAAAATGAATGTTCACATTTAAGTAATTTTATATGAATTTTCGTGGCGTTTTATGTTGAATAATTATAGATATAAAAAACGCAGCCTTTGCAGACTGCGTTTTTACGTTATATAAGTCTTTTGATTATAGTGATGTTGTTGTATCTTGAAAAATACTCAACATTTGAAATAACGATACCAGTGGCAGTGTTCTGGGCGTGTACCATTTTGCCGTCGCCGATATAGATAGCAACGTGGTAAATGCTCGAGATCGACGCTCCGCCAAAGAAGATAACGTCGCCCTTCTTCATGTTGTTATATGAAACTGTAGTGCCGTATAAAGCCTGCGAAGCCGCATAATGCGGAAGATTTATTCCCACCTGTGCGAACGAGAGCATCACAAGACCCGAACAATCCGTTGCACCAAACTGTGAACCGCCCCATACATACGCTCCGCCCACCATGCTTTTGGCATATGAAACAACAGTGTCTATTTTAGAACCGCTTGAATAATCAGGCTTAGGTGCAGGCGCTGCTGTTGTTGTGGTAGTGGTCTTTTTGCTTGTTTCAGGCTTTGGCTTAGCTGTTTCCTGCGGAGTTGTGGTAGTCTGAACTGTAGTTTTGTCAGGCTTTTCCGTCTGAGCCGGCTTCTTCGTGGTAGTGGTCTTTTCACCGCTGTTACCACTCTTTTTGGTGGTGGTAGTCTTTTTCTTGGTGGTGGTCGTAGTCGTGGTGGTATTCGCCTTTGAGGACACCTCCGAATACTTATTGTCCACCTGCTGTGACTTATCTTCAAGGTCGCTCTTATCGTTCTTTATCTGCTCGATAAGCTTGCCCGACTCCTGCTCCATTTTCAGAAGCTCCGCCTGCTCGCCCGCCAAAGTTTTCTGCTCCCCGGCATATTCCTCAGCCTTTGCTTTGAGCTGTTTTATCTGCTCATCAAGCTCCGCCTTGGTCTTTTCAAGCTTTTTATACTGATCCAAAAGCTCGTTAAGCTCGTCATTGTCGTGCTTTGCAACTCTCGTCACAAGCTCTATCCTCATAAGAATGTCATAAAAATCAGATGAATTTATCAGCACGTTCGTGTACGAATCTGCTCCTCCTGCAACATACATTGCACGAATACGCTCCATAAAATCGTCCTTGCCCTCGTTTATTGCAGTTTCCTGCAAGTCAAGGCTGTGCTGAGTGTCAAGCTGTTTGCCGTCAAGCTCTGCCATTTGATCTTCAAGCTCAGAGGAATATTTCTCTGAATTTGCTATCTTTTTCTGTATGGACTTATATTTTTTCTTTATAGCCTCAAGGTTGTCCTGCTCGTCGGCAAGCTTTTTGTCAGCGTCAGCTATCTGCTTATCAAGCTCCTGCTGTTGCTTTTTTAGCTCTTCAAGCTGACTGCTGTATGTATCGTTATCCGCCAAAGCGATATCACTTACGCTTCCGTCAGAAAAACCAAAGGCGGCAAAAGCTATGCACAGAGCCATACAGCCTGTGGCTATTCTTTTCATGGGGTAAATTTTTTTCATAATATCAGTTCTCCAAAATATAAGCGTATTATATATTTCTCACGCTGTAACGTTTATGTAGTCCTTTTTATTATAACGCAAAACCCCGTTCTTGTCAAGAAACCAACCGCTAAAAGCCGTATTTTCGGCATTTTAAGACAATTCGCCACACATATTTTGTGCGTTATTGCACCTATTCTTCCCCGAACATCTCACCCAAGGTCTTTCCTATAAGCTCGCCTGTATACTGTGCCTGAGTGATAGAATTGCCGTGACTTCCCACCTCTATAAGAAGCGAGCCGGTGGTCAAGTCCTGATTATAGTGGCGATAGTCGAAAAGTACAGGCCGTGTAAGCCCCTGCCAATCGCTCTCCAAAGCCGACTGCAAGGCACAGGCAAAGTGAAAATTCTTCATATAGTCAGGCATACCCATAGTGCCGTCATCACACCCTGATATTATCATAAGCTGAGCCGCTTCCCTGCCCTCTATCTCCGCCACAGGTGCGAGCCTTGTGCCGTCCTCACGCTCTATGCCGTCACGGTGAACGTCAAGGCATACCTTTATAGAGGGGTACTCCTCCAATATCTGCTTTACCGCCATTCGGCTTGAATCGTAAGAGCCGTCATAGCTGGGATAATCATGCACAAGTGTATCGTGGATATACGCAACACCTGCTTTGTCAAGCTGTTCGCATATCTTGTCCCCTATCGACAGCATATTCATTTCAGGGTCGGTGGTCTTGCAGGAAAAGGAGCTGTCATAATGGTCTTTGTCTGTCGGCTCAAAGCTTTCCGTGGCGTGGGTATGATAAATAAGTATCTGCGGTTCAGAGGAATTTCCGTCTATTTGAAAATCATATGGCTTTGAGCTTTCCTCGTAAAGCTCATCATTTGAAAGCTCAGTGCAGTTTCTCACCTGACCGCCGCCGTCAAGGTCGAAATACTGCTCGCCGTCATATCTGCCGTAGGTGTATTTTTCTATAACACCGTCATTTTCCTCCATGCTTGCAGGGTATGGTATCTTGTCCGTCACGTCCTGAGCAGGCAAAGGACTTGGTACTTCTGCGCTTACAGAGGGCGTTTGCTTCTCCTGTGGCGCCATATCCATATCCCATATGCTGTGCTTTGACACCACCGCCGCTTCAAGCTTGTTTGATACCACAGGCTTTGATGCCGTGTCCGTTTCGCTTTCCATAGCGAAATAAGGCTTGTATTCTCCCATAGCCACCCCTGCGGCCACAGCCGCCACCCTGCCGAACCTGCTTGCAGATCTTGCATAAAGCCATATCCCCGTGGGCATAACGAACGCCACAATTATAACTGCAACACAACGCAGGCAGACTTTCTTTATATCCAATGCTGTCACTCCCATATACATCTTAGTATTATAATGTATATGCAGGACGAGCCGTCATATTACCTGCCCAGCTTCACCTTAACAGGCTTGCCCACTGTCATAGAGTCATGGGTCACGTTGCAGTCATAGCATAGTATCTTCACGCCCTTTCGGGAAGCTTTCTCCAAAGCCTCTCCGAACTCAGGGTGAGTGTCATAATTTGGAGTGAAATATTTCACATCGCTCATCTGAACGAGTATCATTATATAAGACTCATACCCCTCATCGAGGCAGTGAGAAAGCTCCTCTATATGCTTCACCCCACGGAGGGTAGGAGCGTCAGGGAAAAGCACAACGCCGTCTTTCTCCAGCGTACAGCCCTTGACTTCCATGAAGATCTTCCTATCCTGCGACTCTAAGTAAAAATCAAAGCGTGAATTGCCGTATTTCTTTTCGGGATAGACCGAGAAGCCCTCGCCAAAAGGCATTTTTTCTCTCAGCCACTCCCCTACCGCCTTATTCGGGGCTTGGCTGTCCATGTTTATAAGTCTGTCACCTTTTTCCACTGCAACAAGGTCAAAAGCGGTCTTTCTCGATGCACTGTCTGAATGTTCAAGCCAAACTGTACACCCCTTAATCAAAAGCTCTTTGCATCTGCCCGTATTTTTCACATGGCAGACCTCGGCTTTGCCGTCTATCTCAACGTTGGCGATAAACCTGTTCGGTCTTGATAGGAATTTGCCTTTATGTATATTATCGTATCTCATAATTCGCTCCTTTTATTCTTACTATTCACATTATACCACAAATATGTTTGATTATAAATACCTAAATCATGCTTTCTTAGCTTTGCTGATTTGTGGTTCGATACGAAAAGGGAAAAATATTTCACAAAATCTATTGACGTTATTTGTGAAATATGTTATAGTTTTGAGTATAGGTTATATAACAATAATAATTTATTAAAATTTTAGAAAGAGGTATTTATAATGAAAAAAATAACTGCACTTCTCGTTTCACTTATAATGTCATGCGCAGTAATGGCAGGCTGTTCTGACAGCAGTTCTTCAAGCTCATCAAAAGCAGACAGCACATCAAAGGCAGAAACAAGCGCAGCCGCTGACGAGTCAACTGCTTCAGAAGCAGGCACAGCCACAGATCTCGAGGATACTCTCACAGCGCAGTATACAAAGAAGATACAGGGCGAGAGCCTTGCTATCGACATAACAGTGGCAAGCGAATATGACAATTCGTCAGCTGTTGTTGAGATAGCAGGCGGCAATATGCACATGAAAATGAACTTTATGGGCGTGGATATGGACATCTATAATATCGACGGAGTTATGTACACACTTGACAGCGAGTCAAAAACGTATTACACTGTTGATATGGAAGAATCTATCGACGACTTCAAGAGCGAGATAGGCTACGGCATTAACGACAGCTACAAGTTCATAAGCTCTGAAACAACTGACGACGGTCTTATCTGCGAAACTTTTGAAAGCACAGAAGATCCTGATATGGAGCTTGAATCAGGCGTAACTCTCGACACAAGCGATTCTGACGATTATTCTTTCACAACAACATTCAAGTATTACTTCAATGCTGACACAAAGGATATTGTTAAGATAGAAACTATCTCTGACGGCTCAACGACTACTGTTACAGTAAACTCATTCACAACTGAAAACGTTGAAGTCAAGCTCCCTGACGATTTTGACAGTTGGACAGAGCAGTCTTTCGATAAGGACACTGAAGATATCCCTTATGACGCTGAACTCGATGTTGAGTCAGGCGCTGAATCAGCCGAGTAATTCTTGTCATTTTTCGGAGGCAAAATATTATGAACAAGAAAATGGTAACTATTATTGCAGCTTTGGCAATGTGTACAGCAATGGCAGGCTGCACTGGGAACGATACTGCAAGCTCTTCAAAGGCTGAAACAACTACTACAACAACGGCTGCCGCAGAATCAGCTGCTCCTGCTGAAAGCACTGCTGACAGCAACGCTGACAGCACTTCCGCAAATGTAGGCACAACGGATTATGACGTTGACGGTGATTTCAGAGCTTTCGAGCAGATGAAAGACAAGTATGAGGGCAACTATCTTGCGAACCTTACAGGTCAGATGTCAAACAACGGCACAAAGTATACTATCTGCATAAAGGACGGCAAGGCTTATCAGGCACTCACAGTTCAGGGCATGAAGTCATACACAGTTTGCCCTGGCGACGGAAAGCTTTACAACGTTTCAGAAGGCACGACCACCTACAGCATTGAGGACGACGACGGAAATCAGTGGAAGTCAGCCGACATTCTTTTCGGCGCGACCCTCGATTTTGACCACGCATATATTGACACAACAACAAACGTTGTTCACGAGTATTATAACCTCGACAGCAGTGTTTCAGGCGGTGAGGGTCAGATAGTTTACGGCTTTGACGGCGCTACATATGACCTTAAGCAGGTAGTTCTGCTCCCAGAGGGTGCTGACGAATCAAGTGCAGTTTACTTCACTGTAGATTCCATGGGCGAAGCAGACGACAGCCTGCTTGCTGTTCCTGATCTTTCTGCTTATACAAAAGAATAATTTTATCTGATCTTTTTCCAACATCGGGCGGACAGACCACTGCGGTCTGCCCGCTTTTTTTCATTTTCAGCAAAGCGTTGTGCAATATGACGGAAAAGAAGTTCAAATATTTTTGAAATTTGTGAGAAAAATAGTCTTAAACCCCTTGACAAAATCGTCAAAAGGGTATAAACTATACTTAGCACTCGAGAAGAAAGAGTGCTAACACTTAAATACAATAAGTGCTAACAAGAAGAACGGGTGGTGAGCAAATGGACGACCGCAAGCTGAAAATACTTTCAGCGGTAGTCAATGAATATATCGTAACAGGCGAGCCTGTAGGCTCAAAGGCGATAATGGCTCACGTCAAAGCGTCCTCAGCGACCATAAGAAATGAAATGGCAGAGCTTGAGAAGCAAGGCTATCTCGAACAGCCACACACCTCCGCAGGCAGAATACCAACATATAAGGGCTACAGGCTTTATGTTGACCAGCTCATGGAGCAAAACCAGCTTACAGCAAATGAAAAGAAGATGCTGGATTCAATGATACCGCAGGAATATGTCACAGAGGAAGACCTTGTGAACAAGGCTTCAATGGCATTGGCGGATCTTACGAAATGTGCGGCAGTGGTCGCAAACGCAACGCCAAAGTTCTCGCTTATCTCAAAGGTAGAGGTAATACCTACAGGAAAGAGAATGTACGTTATTTTGATGATAACGTCCAACGGCTCTATAAAGAATAAGGTTTGCCGATTGGAGTTCGACCTCAGTCAGGATCAGCTTGAGTTTTTTGATAACTTCATAAAGGAAAATCTCAACGGCGTGCCTATCGACAGTCTTTCGGACGCTTATCTTGAAAAGCTCACAGAAGCAATGGGAACGTACATGATGACCCTTTCACCGCTTGTTTCCGAGATAATGAAGATGACAAAGGAAATGAGCAGCGTGTCTATCAAAGGTCAGAGTAATCTTCTCACCTGCAAGGACTTCAACCAAAATGAGATAATAAGCTTTCTCGATAATCAGAAGGAGCTTAAAGGATTTATTGACGAAACGTTCTCAGGGCTTCACGTTATGTTCTCCCCTGAGCGTGACGGGTTTGTTATCCACAACTCCTCTATTATAACAGCTCCGTTCTCAAAGGACGGCAAAACAGCAGGTGCGTTGGGGCTTATAGGACCTATGAGGCTCGACTATGCGAAGTTTATCCCATATCTCGAGTATTTCACAGGAAAGATATCGGAAATGATATCCGAAAAGCCACAAGAGCAAAACAAAGAAGATGACGAAAACGAATAAAAAGAAAGGCAGGCGGCGTAAATTGAGTAAGGAAACTGAAAAGGACACCGAGCTTGAAAAAGAGGAAAACACCTCTGCTGAAAGCGAAGAAGTGAAAGAAGCGGCGGATACCGCAGAAAATGCCACTGAGGATACAAAGAAAAAGGCGGAGGAGAGCGAAACAGAAAAGCTGAAAAAAGAGCTTGCCGAAGCAAATGACAAGTATCTCAGACTTATGGCTGAATATGATAACTTCAGAAAAAGAAGCGCAAAGGAAAGACTGGAGCTTACAGACACAGCAAAGGGAAATGTGATAAACGGCTTCCTGCCGGTGTTTGACAACTTTGAAAGAGCGTTAGGCACAGAAACTCAGGACGCAGTTTATAAACAGGGTGTTGAAATGATCTTCAATCAGTTCAGCGACGCACTTAAAAAGCTCAACGTTGAGGTAATGGAGCTTGCAGGCAAGGAATTTGACCCGAACGTTGCAACGGCTGTAAGCACAGTTGACGACCCTGACCTCGGTGAAAATATTGTGGCGCAGGTGCTTCAAAACGGCTACACCATAGGCGGCAAGGTAATAAGACACGCAATGGTAATAGTAGCAAACCCATAAACAAAGACATCGGGACTAAAGGTCTTGATATAAATTAAGTAAATTTTGAAAGGACTTGATCTTATGAGCAAAATCATCGGTATAGATTTAGGTACAACAAACTCTTGTGTAGCAGTTATGGAGGGCGGCGAAGCCGTTGTTATCCCTAACAGCGAGGGTGCAAGAACAACTCCGTCAGTAGTTGGCGTTTCAAAGAACGGCGACAGACTTATCGGTCAGGTAGCAAAAAGACAGGCTGTTACAAACTATGACAACACAGTAATTTCTATCAAGAGACATATGGGCTCTGACTACAAGGCTCACATGGGCGGCAAGGATTACACTCCACAGGAAATTTCAGCTATGATACTTCAGAAGCTGAAAGCTGACGCAGAAGCTTATCTGGGCGAAAAGGTAACAGAAGCCGTTATCACAGTTCCTGCTTACTTCACAGACGCACAAAGACAGGCTACTAAGGACGCAGGTCAGATCGCAGGTCTGACAGTAAAGAGAATCATCAATGAGCCAACAGCCGCTGCACTTTCTTACGGTATCGATAAGGAAGAGGATCAGAAGGTCATGGTTTACGACCTGGGCGGCGGTACATTCGATGTATCTATCATCGAAATGGGCGACGGTGTTACAGAGGTTCTTGCCACAGCAGGTAACAACCACCTGGGCGGCGACGACTTCGACCAGAGAATTATCGACTGGATGATCGCAGAGTTCAAGAAGACTGAGGGCGTTGACCTCTCAGGGGATAAAATGGCAATGCAGAGACTCAAGGAAGCTGCTGAGAAGGCTAAGATAGAGCTTTCTTCTACTGCTTCATCAACTATCTCTCTCCCATTCATCACAGCAGACGCTACAGGTCCAAAGCATCTTGAAATGACACTTACACAGGCTAAGTTCAACGAAATGACAGCTGACCTTGTTGAGTCAACAATGGGACCAGTTCGTCAGGCACTTTCAGATTCTGGTCTGTCAGCTAACGAGCTTCAGAAAGTCCTTATGGTCGGCGGTTCTTCAAGAATACCAGCCGTTCAGGAAGCTGTTAAGAAGTTCCTTGGCAAAGAGCCATTCAAGGGCATCAACCCAGATGAGTGCGTAGCACTTGGCGCTGCATATCAGGGCGGCGTTCTCGCAGGCGATGTTAAGGACGGTCTGCTCCTCCTTGATGTAACTCCACTGTCACTTGGTCTTGAAACAATGGGCGGTATCTGCACAAAGATCATCGAGAGAAACACAACTATACCTACAAAGAAGTCACAGATATTCTCAACTGCCGCTGATAATCAGTCAGCCGTTGATATCAACGTACTTCAGGGTGAGCGTGAGTTCGCTAAGGACAACAAACAGCTCGGTATGTTCAGACTTGACGGAATCGCTCCAGCTCCAAGAGGCGTTCCACAGATCGAGGTAACATTCGATATCGACGCTAACGGTATCGTACACGTTTCCGCTAAGGATCTTGGCACAGGCAAGGAGCAGAACATCACGATCACTTCTTCAACAAATATGTCTAAGGACGATATAGATAAGGCTGTCAAGGAAGCTGAGGCATTCGCAGCAGAGGACGCTAAGAAGAAAGAGGACGTTGACGCTAGAAACGCTGCTGATCAGCTTTGCTTCCAGGCTGAAAAGTCACTGGGCGAGTTCGGCGACAAGGTAGACGCTGCTGACAAGTCAGCTTGTCAGGCTAAGATAGACGCTCTTAAGGAAGCCCTCAAGGGTACTGATATCGAGGCTATCAAGGCTAAGCACAAGGAGCTTGAGGAAACATTCCAGGGCGTTGCAACTAAGGTATATCAGCAGGCTGCACAGGCACAGCAGGCAGCAGGCGGTGCCGCAGGCTTTGACCCTAACAACATGGGCGGAGCAAATGGCGGCAGCAACGGCGGCGCTTCAAACAACGGTGGCGACGACGTTATAGACGCTGAATTTACTGACGCAGAATAAATCATAACGGCTGCCTCTGCTCCGATTTTCCGAGCAGGGGCTATTGCCGTATTAAAAGGCTGTGTGAAAAGCGTGAAAGGACTATACTTACAAAAAGGAGGCAAGCCCATGCCCCAAGACTTTCACGATCTGCAGCTTACAGAGCATGGGCGTTTATATGGCTGAAAAAAGAGATTACTATGAAGTGCTTGGCGTTTCTAAAACTGCCACAGACGATGAATTAAAAAAGGCATTCCGTAAGCTTGCAAAGCAGTATCACCCTGACCTTCACCCCGGCGACAAAGAGTGCGAGGAGAAGTTCAAGGAAGTAAATGAAGCTTATGAGGTGCTTTCAGATAAAGATAAAAGAGCAAGATATGACCAGTTTGGTCACGCAGGCGTAGACCCGAACTACGGCGCAGGCGGTGGAGCAGGTGCAGGAGGCTTCGGCGGATTTGGCGATATGGGCGATATTTTCGATTCCATTTTCGGTGGATTTGGCGGAGGCTTTGGTGGCGGACGTTCTGCTAACCCTAACGCACCAAGACGTGGCGAGGATATAAGAGCGAACGTCGTTCTTGACTTCATGGAAGCCTGCAAGGGCAAGACTGTGAAAATTCGCATAAACAGAGCCGAAAAATGTCCTGACTGTCACGGCACAGGCGCAGCAGCAGGTTCTTCGCCTAAGACCTGTCCTGACTGCCACGGCACTGGTACAGTAAGGATAACACAGAGAACGCCTTTCGGAAACATCGCTCAGACCACGACTTGCAGTCGCTGCGGCGGTAAGGGTCAGATAATCGACAACCCTTGTCATACCTGCAACGGTCAGGGCAGAGTAAAGAAGGTATCTGAAAAGGAGATAAACGTTCCTGCTGGCATCGACGATGGTCAGACACTTAGAGTAGGCGGTGAGGGCAACTGCGGTATAAACGGAGGTCCTAACGGCGACCTGCACATCAACATTACAGTTCGACCTGACCCTATTTTCGAGCGTGACGGCTATGACGTGTGGACAGAGATACCGCTTACTTATGCACAGGCTACTCTCGGTGACGAGATAACAGTTCCTACAGTTGACGGCAAGGTAAAATACACAGTGCCAGAGGGTACACAGACAGGCACAGTGTTCCGCCTGAGAGGCAAGGGCATAAAGAAGGTGAACAGAAACGACCACGGCGACCACTACGTTCGTGTAACAGTTGAAGTTCCACGCAATCTGACTAAAGAGCAGAAAGAAAAGCTCCGTGACTACGAAAAGTCCCTCGGTGAAAAGAACTACGCAAAGCGCAAAACATTCTTTGACAAGCTCAAAGACAAATTCAAATAACAAAAAGGAGAACGGCACAGCTGTTCTCCCTTTTTTGTTTGCAATAAAAAAAATGCCGCAGGAAGACCCACGGCAATTATCATCTTATCAAGCCATACCTGTGTGCTTTTTGATAGCCGCAAAGGACTCCGCACTGATAACGTGTTCCATACGGCAAGCGTCCTCTACTGCAACTTTCTCGTCAACACCAAGCTTTATGAGCCACTGTGAAAGCAACGTATGACGCTCATACATTTTCTCGGCTATCTCCAAGCCCTTGTCTGTCAAACGAATATAACCGTCCTTGTCAACAGTTATATAGCCGTTCTCACGGAGATTTTTCATTGCAACACTTACGCTCGGCTTTGAAAACTCAAGTTCGTTTACTATATCTATGCTTCTTACCTCGCCTTTGCCCTTGCGCTGGCTGAGAATAAGTATCGTTTCGAGATAATTTTCAGCTGATTCTCTTATCTGCATTATAACGTCCCTCCCTAGAACAAGTTTGTCATCAGGTCATTACGACTATTATATCACATTTCAAACCGCATTTCAAGTGCAAGCACGCTTTTTCAGCGATTTTGATAAACTTTACATCAATGAATTGTGTTGATATACAAAGGCACTGCTCACAAAAAGCAGTGCCTTTAAAGCTGTCTGTTATTTACTGTATACCGCACTCCTCATAGTCTTTCCACTTTTCGGCATGCTCCTTATCCTCAAAATATTTGTATACAAAAAGCGCAGTTGACGCAACAACAAGTATCATCGCACCCATTAAAGTCCAGAACGACTTTTTTCTTGAATAGTTTGACATAACAAAACTTCCTTTCTTTCGCAATAGCATACAAAAACTTGCGGCTATCGCTCATAGCTTTGTTATAATTATACTACACAATGCTCTTTCTGTCAATTATTTTCACAGGATTTTCAGATATATTTTTCCGAGTAAAAGTGCAGAAACTCCTCAAGGCAAAGCCCGCCTGCGGCAATGATACGAGCGGCTTCAACGCCCACATAACGATAATGCCACGGCTCAAAATCAATGCCGGTCATCTGCTCTTTAAGGCGAGGATATCGAAGGATAAAGCCGAAATCTGCGGCATTTGCACAAAGCCACCGTGATTCAGGCGTCTTGTAAAAATCGTCGCTCACATCATTGTCACCCTCTCTGCCGAGATCCACAGCAAGCCCGGTGTTGTGTTCGCTTGACCCGGGGAGAGCGAGAGTTCTGCCCACCTTTTCCACAGCCTTTTCATAACTCAGACCGCCCCACATTTCGTGAGATACTTCACGCTCCCAAAGCATCTGCTGATATTCAAAAGAGCGATAGGCGGAAATAATTTTCAGCTTTATGCCGTCAGCTTCCGCCTTTTTGAGCAGAAGCCTGAGCCTGTTTCCTGCCTGAGATTCCATAAACTTGCCGTTCACCTCTGTCAACTCCACACGATCGTAAAATCCCATATCTATGGGATTGAATTTATCCACAAGCATAAGATAATCCATATACTGACCTCCTTGTCCTGATGGGGAGAAATGTTTTAACTTAGTATATGCAGATGTGTGTGGAGAGTATACACGGCGAAGCTAAATGAGGAGTGAGGAGTGAGGAATTAGCATAGCTGACCAAAGTTGTGCACAAGCACCAAGCGTAGCGATTTTGCGGCACAACAAACCTGCCAGAATAATCTGTAGGGGCGAACATCGTTCGCCCGTTCTCAGAACTTGTAGAAATTCAGAATTGTAGGGGCTTGGCTCAATTTCGGTTTCACCGAAATGCGACAGCCCGATATTTCTCGCCCGTTGAATTGTTGAAAAATATCACACAATGTCACCCCAAAAATAATTTGACATCAAGGATATGGCAACCACAGCATTACTCCTCCGAGCGGGACGTCGCATTTCTGCAAAGCAGAAATTGCATCGCTCCCCTACACATTTCAAAAAGCGGTGCAAAATTACATCATATCACAAATTGCAGCGTAAAATGCCCGTCACGGCGAGTGACCTATATCCAGCACCCGTCAACTCTGACGACCTGCCCGTGAATGTAATCTGCTCCCTCTCCACTGAGAAAACGCACAACATTCGCCACATCTCTCGGCTTGCCTATCCTGCCTGCCGGTATGTCATCAACTATCACACGAACATCTTCATCCGTCAGCTCGCCGTTCATTTTCGTGTCTATCATTCCGCAAGATACGCAGTTCACCCTTATACCGCTTATAGCAACTTCCCTCGCCAACGCCTTAGTAAATCCTATAAGCCCAGCCTTTGCCGCCGAGTATGCAACCTCGCAGGAAGCTCCCTTTTCGCCCCATACGGAGGTTATATTTATCAAATTTCCACTGTGTTCCCTTATCATCTCAGGAAGCACCGCCCTGCTCATACGCATTGCGCCAAGCAGATTCACGTTCATCATCTCGCATAGCTTCTCGTCAGTCATGTCAGTAAAAAGCTCTATATCCGCTGTTCCTGCGTTGTTTACAAGAAGCGTAACCAAGCCCAAACTGTCCCTGACTTCCGCAACGCATTTATCTATACTGTCCTTGTCGCCAATGTCGCAGTAAAAAACCTCTGCACATAAGCCACGCTCTTTAAGCTCAGATACCAAAGCTTCCGCCGGCGCCCTGCCATTCTTGTAGCATACAGCCACTTGCCAGCCGCCCTCAGCAAGCACCCTGCATATCTCCGAGCCTATCCCACCAGAGCCACCTGTTACCAATGCTGTCTTTTTCATAAAAATACCCCCCGCAGATCATGATATACTGTAATTATATCACACCTGCGGAGGTTTTTCAACGGCTACTTTTCGTTCTCGTCTACCCATTTTCTCGCCCAGCCTGCATTCTGCTCCTGACGATTGTATACTCTGCCGTTTTGCGCAGTGTAATTGTCCGTCACAACATATTCCTGACCTGCCGAGATAACGTCATGGGGCTTGTATACCTTTGTGCCGTCTGAATCCTGCGGGAAACGGCTCTTGTCACGCTTTTTCATGGCTATCACTCTCCTTTTTATGTTATTATCCTGCCCGAAGCTTTTGTGATTATCAGATGAAAAATCTGCATAACAGTTGAAAATATCACGATAACGTGGTATAATCATCTTATACTATTTTTATCGGGAGTATTAAAATGGAAAAATACAACAAACAAAAAGCTATACTCACCGCACTGCTGAAATGGGTAGAAACAGAGTTCTTCGGAATTTTCGTATTTCTCTTTTTTATCGCAGTTGCAAAGCCTTTCGGTGCATTGGCAAATATAATTTTCGGTCTTACAGGACTTCTCACAGTGGTCTGCCTTATGGCTGACTTTGGTCTGAAACAGGGAGAGGAAGCCAGAAATAAGGTCACATTCCACGGTGAAAAGGATTGCCCTAACTATGGCTTCACACTTGGTCTTATTGCAAGCATACCATGCTACATAACAATGATACTGCTGATGATATCAAAATTCAGCGGCTCGTTCAACTTCATGCCTGCCTATAAGCTTCTCGACGCCTGCTTCTATCCTCTTATAGATTGGGCTGCCCACTCTGCCGACGTGAAAAATATGTCCCCATTTGTTTTCATCATGACCGCCATATTCCCACTACTCTATCCATTTGCCACATGGATAGGCTTCAAAATATCCTACAAGCAGATAGACGTAAAAGAGCGTGTGGTCTACAAGCACAAATAAAATCAAGCCTGCCGTATCAGTCCGATACGACAGGCTTTTATCTTTTTATCGAAAAAACTCTACACATTAAACTATTTCATTACTGAAAATCTATCTCTATATCTTTTAGCGTCACATAGTTTACTCCATTGCAGTTTTTATCGCTTGCAGTGTTTGCGATAAGCGTTATCTTTGCCGTGCCTTTCACATAGTCGGCACCAATATCCGTCTTATAGTCATACGTGTAGCTCTCTCCGGCTTTGAGCAAAGTGTTCATGGTGTTTCTGTCGCCGCTTTCGCCATAGCTCGTGGAATTGCCCTTACTGTCCTCTGTGGTGATATACTGGTCAGTCGTGAAGTCAAGCACCATGTCTTTGTCCCAGTTGTTTGTGTAGGTAATATGGCTTATGAACTCGCCTCCGCTTACCTCATAGGAGTATTTCGCCGTGAGCCTGCCGTCCTTTGTTGTAAAGGTATTGTCCCCAACGTCCTCAAAATAGTCGATATATCCAATATCAACTTCGTCGGCCATATCAGAATCGTCCTTGGCGACAGAAGTCACTGCTTTCTCACTAGGGTCAACATCGTCAGCGACCTCAGCGTTTTTCTTTTCGTCAGTGTATTCGCAGTTCTCATTGAGCCAGTTTTCAAGCTTTTCTGCCTTTTCACCGCCTATATCAAATTTTAATATATCTCCTGCAAAAAGCTGAACATACAGATCTCCGTTAGCAGTAAAATAAGCCGTACCGTTGACGTCAAGTCTTTCTACATAGAAGCTTATTGTTATTCCGCCCTCAATGTAATATTCATCATCATTTGTTACCGACAAATTAATATCAGGGTCGCTCTCATAAGCGTCTCCCTCATAGACCGCATTGTATGAACCATTATCGTCCTTTAACAGGTCAAGCAGCTTTGAGATGTCGGTATTAGTATACTTTCTGAGCCTGCCCATTCCTGCGTCATTGTAAGCATAGTCCACACGAGCCGTTTTTTCAAGACTTACGTCATTTATTATGTCATCAAGGGTCATATCGGTCTTGCAATCAGGTGAGTATTTCCAATCATCATACCACGCCACAGAGCCGTCATCAAAGACCACCGCCAGATAAACGCTTGGTGACAAGTCCTTTATTGAATAAATATCCGCTTTTGTTGTTTCCTTTTTGTTTGTCTCATAGTTTTCCGTTTCAAGAGTCATGGTGGTGAGCTTGCTGTCAAGAAAAGACTTATCAACATGTCCCATTGAAACATATTCCACATCGTTATATTCAAACGTCTCATATTTTGCATTCATTGCATATTCGTCCCAAGGAACTCTATATGACACTGTTGCTTCCTCGTCTGCCATCTGCTGGTCAGCCGCAGACTTTGCCTTTATATCTTTGTCCGATCTGCCTGCAAACATCATAACACCCGTCGCCGCAGCGATAACACCGCAAGCCGCCACAGCCGCCCACTTTGTCCATATGTTTTTTATCTTTACGCCGCTGCCGCTCTGTCTGCATTCTTCAATGTAATGCTCGTCAGCATTTTCCAAAGCCTTGAAAATATCCTCTCCTGTTGTTTTCATAAAAGAACTCCCTCCTTTTCAAGCAAAGCCTTTAACTTATTTCTGCTTCTGAAAAGGCTCGCCTTAACTGTGTTCAGGTTCATAGCATACTTTTTTGATATCTCTTTTATAGGCGTTGCAAACCAGTATCGCTGGAGAAATATATTTCTGTCTCTCTCCTGCAACTCACCAAGAAATTCGTTTATAAGCCCCTCAAGATGTCTGCCGTCGCAAAGACTCTCGGTGGTGTCCTTGTCAGGTATGCACTCGTCAAGCTCCTCCAAGACCGCCGCTATCTCACCTTTTCCACGCTTTGCGGCCTTGGACGCGCGATATCTGTCAAATGCGATATTTCTTGTTATCCGCCCGAAAAATGCCGACAGCATTCTGGGTTTCTGTGGCGGAATGGAGTTCCATGCCCTGAGCCAAGTTTCGTTCACGCACTCCTCCGTGTCCTCCCTGACTCCAAGAATATTGTAGCCCACAGAATAACAGTATCCGCCGTATTTCATATCCGATTGTGAAATAGCCTGCTGATCTCTGCTTTCATAAAGCTCAATTATCCTGCTGTCCTCCATTTTTCCGCCCCCTTACATTTAAGCAACACCTCACAAGGCACGCCTAACTTCATTGAAAGTCCTTTCATCTATAATGACGAGTTATCCGCCAAAAGGTTTTATGAAAACATAAAATAATTATAACATATGATAAAAAATTATGCAACACAAAAACGACGTCCCACATCACTATGGAAACGCCGTTTATATGAAGAATGATTTTATGACAACTCGTTAAGAAGATCCATGTACAATTCGTTGTAATCTGTTCTGTTATCCTTCAGAAAAGCGATAGCCGCACGAGGGTGGCGGTTGAGCGCACCTGTGAGCATATAAGGCACGTCATAGCCCCACTGTGAACCCTTTGCCCTCTCCTCAGCAACGTACTTTTCAACAAATTTCAGTGTAGGAGTAAGCTTGTAGTTAGGGTTTCTCAGAAAACTGAGCATCTGCTCCATAAAGCAATTTCCTGCACCTCTGCCCATTCCGCTCATTGTAGCGTCAGCAAAGCTTGCACCGTGAGAAATGCTCTCGATAGTGTTTGCAAAAGCGAGCTGCTGATTGTTGTGCATATGAACGCCAACCTTTTTGCCACTAGCCTCAGCCACCTCGCAATACTGCGCAGTAAGTCTTCTCACCTGCTCTGGGAAAAGTGAGCCGTAGCTGTCAACAAGATAAATAACGTCAACAGGGCTTTTTGCCACAAGGTCAAGAGCCTGTGCGATATCGTCCTCACGGCTTGCAGAAACAGCCATGATGTTGATAGTCGTTTCATAGCCCATGTCGTGACAGTAGTTTATCATCTCCAGCGCACCAGGCATCTGATGAGTATATGTTGCGATCCTTATCATGTCGATAACGCTCTCGCTCTTTGGCAGGATATCTTTCTTGAAATCACATCTGCCAACGTCAGCCATAACAGAAAGTTTCAGCGGACTGTCATTCTCACCAACGATAGCTCTGATATCCTCCTCATCACAGAACTTCCACTTACCGAACTCCTTAACGTCAAAAAGCTCCTTAGAAGCCTTGTAGCCGAACTCCATGTATTCAACGCCTGATTTTATGTTAGTTTTATAGAGTTCTTTTACAAACTCGTCTGAAAATCCAAAATTATTTACAAGTCCTCCGTCACGGATAGTTGCGTCCAGAAGCTTTATATCAGGACGATATGACATAAGGTCACCTTTCTGATTAATTGTCTTTGCCTGATTTGCCATTGTGATTACTTCCTTTCCAAAAAACAGACCCTTACCATGTCTGTATAAATTCATTGCTTTAAAGGTTTTATGCTTTTAAGCTTTTATGTATTAAAGTATAACACTATTTTTCTTCCCTGTCAATAGTCCCAAAGCCCTTTAAACACATTTTTTACATTTTAATAATATTTCCCTCCCTCAAGCCTGAACTTTTGTACATTTCCAACTATCAAAACGACGCAGTATTGTGATAAGTGCTGAAAAATATCCACGCTCCTTGACAAATCAGACTTATAGTTGTATACTCTAAGTGTACTACAACAGATAATACAGTTGGTACAGCAGAACAAATGAAACGAAACAACAAAATCGAAAGGAGGTATTCAAGGTGATAACGCTTGATCTTACAGGAAGAGCACCTATCTACGAACAGATATGCAGCCAGTTCTCAAGCCTTATATCAAAAGGCGTGCTGAAAGAAAACGATAAGCTGCCAAGCTCAAGAATGTTGGCAAAGGAACTGGGTCTGAATCCAAACACAGTCGCCAAAGCCTACAGCAGACTTGAGCATGACGATATAATCTATTCTGTAGCAGGAAAAGGCTGCTTTGTGGCAAAGCAGAAAGGCTCTATAGAGAAAAAATTGCTGGAAGAATTTAAGCTCCATGCCGCCGCCGCAATGCAGGCAGGCATAAGCCTTGGATTGCTTACCTCCGTCCTTGAAGAACTGGCGGAGGAACAGAAAGAAAGGAGTGACAAAGAATGATAGAAATAAAAGACCTGTCACTTACATTCAAAAACGCAGACGAAGATCACGAGGCACTGAAAGCCGTCACCCTGGATATCCCCGAGGGCTGCATATACGGCTTTGTAGGCTCAAACGGTGCAGGTAAATCCACCCTGCTGCGTGTTATAAGCGGGATCTACCGCCCCGACAGCGGCAGCATCACCATTGACAAAACAGAGGTCTATGACCGGCCGCAGGCTAAGGAGAACATCTTCTTTGTTAGCGACGAAACGGTGCAGTTTTCAAGACTGACAGTGAATGACCTGAAAAGCTTTTACCAATGCAGCTACCCGACCTTTGACGACAAGGTGTTCGATGACCTTATCTCAAAACTTGACCTGCCACGGAAGAAACCTCTGTCCCAGTTTTCAAAGGGCATGAAAAGGCAGGCGATAGTAGCCTGCGCACTTGCCAGCCGAACAAAGTATATTCTCCTTGACGAAGCCTTTGACGGGCTTGACCCTGCCATGCGCAAGCTTATCCGCACCATGATAGTTGACGATATTTTCGACCGTGGTGCTACCCTTATCGTGTCTTCACACAACGTCACCGAGATAGGCGAGCTTTGCGACAAGGCAATGCTCCTCCACAAAGGCGAGGTCATTTTCGCCAAGGATATCGACGATGTAAGAGAGAACTTTGAAAAGGTGCAGATAGCCCTCCCTGACGGCGAGCTTGACCGCACTGTCATAGAGAACGCAGGGGTAGAAGTTCTTAGCTTCAAGACTTTGGGCAGAGTTTCCACAGTGATAACAAAGGGCGACAAGGCGGATATCACCGCCAAGCTTTCCGACCTCTCCCCTGCCGTTCTGGAGCTTGTCCCCCTCACCCTCGAGGAGATCTTCATATACGAAATGGAGGTGCATGGATATGCAAACAGCGAAGAATAGGATAATAGCCGCATCAAGCCGTGATTTCAAGGTGAACAAACTGCTTTTTGTCATCACAAACCTTGTGCTGTTCATAAACTTCATCATGCAGATGTCCATGCGAAAGTTCATCACCTACTATAGCGAAAGCGTGACGAACAGTTACACAGGCTATGGTCTTGCCCAGGCAGGCTCTGTGGCGATAGCGTTGTGTGCAGTATTCACAGTTTTTACCCTTTTCCATGAGCTTTACAGCAAGCCACACGCAGACCTTGTTTACTCGCTTCCAAGCAGTGCAAAAGAACGCTTCTTCTCAAAGCTTCTCACCCTGCTGAAACTGCATATCCTGCCGGTCATATTCTGGAACATCATTCAGTTTATCGCCATATTCTTCACAACGGATATCACCTTGTACATGGTGTCAAGATATTCTGCAGTGCTTATGTTCACAGAGCTTGCCACAAGCCTTTTCGTGATACTTGCGGTGCTTTTGTGTATGATATGCTGCGGCAGATTGGCGGAGATGATATACACAGCGGTGATAATAACAGCCTGCGAAGCGGCTCTCCCTGCTTGCATATACTATTCCACCATAAGCCCATTTACAGTTCAGTACCCATACGATATTGAAAATTTCGTTACCTATTGTCCTGCATGGAGTGCATTCCCTGCCCACCTTATGGAATTTGGCTACTCCACAAAAGTCCTGTTTCTTCTCGTTGGAAGCACACTTTTCTCGGCACTGCTTATCACTCTCCTGTATTTTCTCTACAAAAAACGTGACGGCAAGGACACGGGCAAGCCGTTCGTATTCAGCGCCTATCGTGAGATAATCCTTATCCTAGCCGTAGTCACTGTTACAACTTACGTCCTCTCAGACACAAGCAACCTGATACTTCTCCCTGCACTTCTCTTGGGCTATCTCCTTGCGAGAATACTCTCCTCAGACAGAAAGCTCACAATAGTGCGCTTTGTAAAATGGGTAGGCATTTTCGCAGTGTATATGGTGGTAATATTCGGAGTGAACATTCTGGCATACTTATGCAATGGCTTTACAGGTAAGATAAGTGGATCAAGGCTCAGCGACGCTAACTTTGTGTATGCAACGAATTCAACAATCGACGGTGCAAGGTTCGACTATCTTTCCAACATACTCTCAAAAGACGAAGCCCTGCAGATAATAGATATATACAATAAAGCACTTGACACCCGCAAAAAGAGTTTTGCCGACTATATCGACCACTTCAAACCTCACGAGGTTTCGCCATATTCTATAAATGTAACAATAGATGTTTATACCTCAAAAGATGACCACACTAGCCTTGACTTTATCGCCTTCTCTTTCGACGTAACAAATGCCGAAGTAGACAAAGTCACAGAAAGACTTAAATCCCTAAGCTTTGTTGAACCCGAACAGACGTCATATGCCTACTAGAATTATTATATCGGCCACGCAAACCGCTTAAATACGCCACTTGTGTAGGTTCAAACAGCGTTCGCCCGTCGAAGCAACAAACCAACTCCCCTAACTATGTGTAAAAGAACAAACAAGAACCCCCTCCGAGCCAAGCTCCGAGGGGGTAACTTTTTTCTATTAATCCATGACCGCATTGGCAAGCATAAGCTTGATACGGTTCTCCTGATTGACCTTTGTCGCACCCGGGTCATAGTCGATAGCGACTATATTTGCGTCCGGATAAGCCTGCTTGATAGTTCTTGACATACCCTTTGCAACAATATGGTTAGGCAAACAACCGAACGGCTGAGTGCAGATTATGTTCTTTGTGCCTGTTTCTGCAAGAGCCGCCATTTCAGCAGTGATGAGCCAGCCCTCGCCCATTTTTACGCCCTGACTAATATACTTATCAGCACACTTTCTAAGGTGTTCAAAATCATGCGGCGGCTGGAAAATGCCCTGCTCGTTGATGACCTTTATCTGCTGCTTCTGGAACTTGTAAAGCACATCATAACCAATGCCGTACATAAGAGTGCGGCTGGTTTTCTTGTCATAAAGCTTCTCGTCGTTGATAGCGTCAGACGCACAGTAAAGCACGAAGTCCAACAGTCCAGGCACGTTAGGCTCACAGCCCTCAGACAGCAGAAAATCGTTCAAGTGATTGTTCGCAAGGGGTGAATACTTAACGTATATCTCTCCCACGATACCTACCTTAGGCTTCTTCTCCTTTGTCCTTGGAAGCGCCGCAAAGTCTTTGAGCATAGCATTGTAAATGCTCTTTGTGTGCATATATCTGCTCGGGGTAGCAAACAGCTTTCCAAGCCTGTGCTGCCACCTTGCCAAAAGCTCGTCCGTAGAATTTTTCTCTATCTCGTAAGGCTTGCACTGATTGTACAAAAGCATGAGCATATCACCGTAAAGCACAGCATAAATAAGCTTCATTGCAATGGCAGGGGTGATATCTATGGAAGCGTCCTTTTCAAGTCCGCTGAAATTCAGCGACAGAACAGGCACTTCAGGGAACTGCGTTGACAGCGCCTTTCTTATAAGGTGGATATAGTTTGAAGCACGACAGCCGCCGCCCGTCTGTGACATAAGCAGAGCCGTGTGTTCAAGGTCATACTTGCCGCTTTTGAGAGCGTCCATAAACTGTCCGATAACAAGAAGTGCAGGATAGCAAGCGTCATTATGTGTGTTTTTAAGTCCCTCGTCTATAACGTTTCGTGAGCAGTTTTGCAAAAGCTCCATGTTATAGCCGTATTTTTTGTATATCGCCATGATAAGCTTGAAGTGTATAGGAAGCATATCAGGTATAAGTATAGTGTATTCCTCACGTCTTGACTTGTCAAAATAAGACCTTTTTACTCTGTCCGAGCCTGCGTGTTTTATCTCTTTTTCAGCCATTACATTGCCTCCTTGTCCATTTTCTTCTCAGCATTTGCGCTGGCTTCTTTTTCCTCCAGTGCCGCCGCCAAAGACCTGAGTCTTATCTTAGCCGCACCGAGATTCGTTATCTCGTCTATCTTTAGCTGAGTGTAAAGCTTGCCCTTTTCTTCAAGTATAGCTCTCACCTCGTCTGTTGTAACAGCGTCGATACCACAGCCGAAGGATACCAGCTGAACGAGCTGCATATCATCATTCTCGCATACATACTCTGCCGCTCTGTAAAGCCTTGAGTGATAAGTCCACTGATTGAGAACGTCAAGGGCAGGAGTGTCCACCTTCATTGCCACGCTGTCCTCAGTGATGACCGCAAAGCCAAGAGAAGCGATAAGCTTGTGTATGCCGTGGTTTATCTCAGGGTCGATGTGGTAAGGTCTGCCTGCCAGAACGATTATTTTCTGACACTTCGCCCTTGCCTCAGCGATTATCTCCTGCGCCTTAGCCTCGATATCCCTATGGTATCTCACCTGCTCAGAATAAGCCTTGTTAAGCACTCCAAGCACCTGCTTTGCAGTGATGTTATACTTTGAAAGCGCTCTTGCCATTGCCTTTGCAACGTGCTTTTTGATGTTTATGTCAAGATAAGGCATGATGAAATTATCATCATTCAGCTTGTCATTGTTAGCCTTTAGAAGCTCAGGATAATAAGCAACAACAGGACAGTTATAGTGATTGTCCGACTGACCCTCGTCAGCATTGTAGCTCATGCAAGGATAGAATATAAAGTCCACGCCCTTGTCAAGGAGGCTCTCTATATGACCGTGACAAAGCTTTGCAGGATAACATACCGTATCAGACGGAATAGTTTGCTGACCCTTGTAATATGTATCTCTCGTTGACTCCTCAGACAGCACCACTTCAAATCCAAGGCTTGTGAGCAGTGTTGAGAAAAACGGCATAAGGTCATAATAAGACAGCGCAAGCGGCAGACCTACCTTTGCAATAGGCTTTGCAGGCTTGTTGTCAGCATAAGAGAGTATCTTGTTATACTTATACTCTATCATGTTTTCCGTTCTGTCGGTTATCTTTATGCCTGCACCCTTTTCACAGCGGTTTCCGGAAGTAAATCTTCTGCCGTCATTAAATCTTATTATAGTAAGGTTACAGTGCGCACCACAGCCACCGCACTGAACGGCTCTTGAATTGTAAGCAAATTCTTCAAGCTGAGCCTTTGTAAGAACGCCTGACTTGCCGTCCCTGCCCTGAGATTTTTCTTTTGCGAAAAGCGCACAGCCGAACGCACCCATAAGTCCCGCAATGGCAGGTCTTATAACGTTTCTGCCAAGCTCCATTTCAAATGACCTTAGCACAGCGTCGTTAAGGAACGTTCCGCCCTGAACGACTATATTCTTGCCAAGCTCGTCAATAGACTTGGCTCTTATTACCTTGTAAACTGCGTTCTTGATGATAGACGAAGAAAGTCCTGCAGAGATATCCTCAACGGAAGCTCCGTCCTTTTGCGCCTGCTTTACAGATGAGTTCATGAACACTGTACATCTTGAGCCAAGCTCCACAGGTGCTTTTGCAAACAGACCGAGCCTTGCAAACTCTGCGATATCATATCCCATTGCACCTGCAAAAGTCTGAATGAACGAGCCACAGCCTGATGAACAAGCCTCGTTGAGCATAATGCTGTCGATAGCGTTGTTTTTTATCTTGAAGCACTTTATATCCTGTCCGCCGATGTCGATGATAAAATCAACGTCAGGGCAGAAATAAGCCGCCGCCTTATAGTGCGCAACAGTTTCAACTATACCATAGTCAACGCCCAGACCTGCCTTTATCAGATCCTCACCGTAGCCTGTTACCGCAGAAGCTTTTATGTTAAGCTCAGGGGTAGCAAGGCTGTAGATCTCCTCAAGCTTTGAAGCGATTATATCCAGCGGCTGACCCTTGTTTGAGCAGTAGTGCTGATAAAGAAGCTTTCCGTCAGGTGTGATAAGCACAAGTTTTGTGGTTGTCGAGCCTGCGTCTATGCCAAGATAAGCGTCGCCCCTGTAAGTTCTGATGTCTTCATATTTAAGGTCAGACTTCTTGTGTCTTTCCACGAAAGCATTATATTCCTCACGGCTTGCAAACAGTGGCTTGCCTACCACGATATTGTCAGTAGCCTTTGCGTTCACTATCTTGTCAAGGGCTTCGTCTATAGTCATTTCCTCAGCAAGAGTGTCAGCATGAAGTGCCGCACCGAAAGCCATATAGCAGGAAGAATTTTCAGGAAGTATAGCGTGTTCCTCGTCAAGGTTCAAAGTAGTTCTGAATGCCTTTCTCAGTGCACTGAGATATGTAAGCGGGCCGCCAAGGAAAAGCACCTGACCGCCGATCTTTCTGCCCTGCGCCAGACCCGAAACTGTCTGGTCAACAACAGCCTGAAAGATAGACGCAGATATGTCCTCTTTTCTTGCGCCCTGATTAAGAAGCGGCTGAATATCAGACTTTGCGAAAACACCGCATCTTGAAGCGATAGGATAAGTCTTTTCAGCCTTAAGAGCAAGGTCGTTCATCTCGTCAGGGGTAACGCCCAAAAGTCCTGCCATCTGGTCGATAAAAGCACCTGTGCCACCTGCGCAAGAGCCGTTCATACGCTGTTCAACGCCCCCTGTGAGGAAGATTATCTTAGCGTCCTCACCGCCAAGCTCAACCACAACGTCAGCCTTTGGATACTTCTTGTTTACAGCGATAAAAGCAGAAAAGACCTCCTGCACGAAAGAGATACCGCTTGCCTCAGCGATGCCAAGACCTGCCGAGCCTGTTATGGCTATCCTGAACTTGTCCTCAGGATAAAGCTCTCTGATAGCACGCAGCTGCTCAGCCACCGTTTCCCTTACCTTTGAAAAGTGTCTTTCATATTTGTTATAAATAAACTCGCCCTCGTCAAGAATTACCGTCTTGACCGTGGTCGAACCTACGTCTATGCCTAAATCATAAATCTTGCCCATAGTAAAAACCTCACTGATTCTCGTTTGTACACTCTTAGATATTATATCACACTTTTTCGCAAATTACAAGCTTTTTATATTAACAAATATGTATCTGAAAACTACCTATAAAGCTAAAACGGGCGAACACTGTTCGCCCCTACAATGCAACTATTACAATGTATGGCAAAATGCGTTCGCCCGTAAATATTCATTTTTTATCTATGCTTATTCCTGCTCTAAAAGGCAATCAGTAAGATTAAGGTCATAGAGATTGTTGTAGGTAGGCTGCTGAACAGGCTCACCTGCAAGTCTGTAGAACTGCTCTGAGCCATACTTCTTGATGAAGTTTGTGGTGTGGCAATTTATTTTCAGCTCCTCGATAAACTTCTTCATAACATTGCTGTCAGCGCCATAAGCATTCTCAAGGAAGTCAAAAGCGTATTTCAGACCATTCATAGACTGCTGTGTAACGTTGTTTGCGCCATGGAGCAGATTGTTGAAGGAGTTCTGCAAAATAACAGTACAGCGGTTTTTGTTATCTCTTCCCTCGTTCGTACACTTATCAAGATAAGCTTCCAGATTGTGGAGTATCCAGTGCTGGATCTTCTTGTTAGACGGCGAGATGTTTCTTGCTCTTACCGCCTTGTCAAGGCTCTTGTTGCAGTCCATGATGTGTTCACTGATTATCTGACGGCATGAAAGACCATTGTTTATCTTCACAAGAATATATTCCATTCTTGGGTGGATAAGTCTTATCATCTTCTCCATTTGGATACAGCTTCTCATTGTGTATGTGATGCCGTCCATAAGCAGATTCATAAGAGCCACAGCTTCCTCAGTGCCTGCCGCTCTTGCGTCAGCAATGTTCTGAGCAGTTATGCCGCCCTCGAGGATAGCGTCAACGTCATATTTCTCACGATAGTAGTTGAATCTGTCATAATATTCAGCAAAGCCCTTTGAGAACTCTGGGTTCTGTACATACTGAGCAGCCAGAGCGTGGTCAACAAGGATACCGCTCTCCTCATAAAGCTGCATCATTTCAGAAAGGTCCTCCCAGCCACGGGCAGTAACAAAGCGGTAGTTGTTCTTATCGCTTGCGTCCACCATATAATAGTGGTCAGGGTGAAGCTCAAGATATGATATGATAGCAGGGTGAACGCCTGCATAGTAAGCATATTCTTTCCAAACGCCGAAATCAGGCTGACACTCGACCCTCTTAACACGGTCGAGAGTAACGATATCGAACTCAGAAACAGACTTGTTGAACTCAGGCGGGTTACCTGCTGTAACAACTACCCAACCTGCCGGAACCTGATGAAGTCCGAAAACCTTATACTGCAAAAACTGGAGCATTGCAGGAGCAAGGGACTCGGAAACGCAGTTGATCTCATCGAGGAAGAGAATACCCTCTTTGATGCCAGTGGCTTCGATAGTGTCATAAAGAGTAGCCACGATCTCACTCATCGTGTACTCGGATATCTGCACGTCAGCACCAGTGTAGTTTCTATGTACAATAACAGGCAGACCGAGGGCAGACTCTCTTGTGTGGTGGGACATCGAGTAGGTAACAAGGTTTACGCCAGTTTCCTGAGCTATCTGCTCCATGATAGCGGTCTTACCGATACCAGGTGCGCCAAGCAGGAACACAGGTCTCTGATGTTCTATGCTAATTCGGTAATCGCCAAATTCGTCTTTAATGAGATAGGCTTGTATTGCATTAAGTATCTGTTGTTTTGCTTCTTTAATATTCATAAACATTTCTCCTCAGTGCAGTCTGAAGCTGTGAACAAAAAGCACTGCACAATTAAATAATCTTACCATTTTATTATAGACTATCTCCAAATTAAAGTCAATAGTCATCACAAGTTTTGTCAGCTTACACAAACAATTGAAAATATTTTAGTTATTCTGTATCAAAGTCATAAAATTTAACTGTTAAAATATTGATATCAGAACAGAATTTTCAACAGACTTTTAAGTTTTTTCAAACGTTTTCGCCCATATCCAGCCGACCTCATAACCTCACTGCTCACTTGGTTTTGACATCTCCCAAACAATGTGCTATAATAATAAGGTATAAAATTTTTCTCTCGGAGGTCTGATCTATGCTTTATGAAATAAAAAATGATAAACTCTCTATCTCAGCCGACACTTTCGGTGCTGAGCTTCACTCTATCAAACTGGACGGCAAAGAATATCTCTGGCAATGCGGTGACGCTTGGAAACGCTACGCTCCTATCCTCTTCCCGTTCATATGCTCCCCTAAAGACCGCACCTACAAGGCAGGCGGTCAGGAATATCACATGACAGCAAACCACGGTTTCGCCCGTGACAGCGAATTTGCTTTCTCAGGCAGCACAAAAAATTCACTGAGCTTTCTCCTAAAAGATAATGACGTGACACTTGCTCAATACCCATACCACTTTGAGCTTGAAGTCACCTACTCCATAAAAGGTTCAAAAGTCACCGTCACAAATACAGTAAAGAACACTGATGAAAAGGCTATGTACTTCTATCTCGGCGGTCACCCTGCTTTTATCTGCGATATCCAAGGTGGCAAATGCACAGTTGAGTACGAGAAAAACGAGCATATCGTTCAGCCTATCCCAAACGGCGAGAGGACTATCCTTGACGGTGAAAAGACTATCACTCTCACAAGAGAGCTTTTCGACTATGACGTTATCATGAAAGACCACCCTGCTTCAAAGGCTGTCACCCTGAAAAAGTCTGACGGCGGTTTCGTAAAGCTTTCATTCCCACATTCTGACTGCATTGCAGTATGGACTTCCACCGGTGACCCTGACGCTCAGTTTATCTGCCTTGAGCCTTGGACTAGCGTGCCTGTTTATGAGGACGACGCTTTTGAGGATATCGAAAACAAGCCTCATGCTATCAAGCTTGCACCTGAAGCTGTTTACACCTACAGCTACACCGTGGAGGTGGGCTGATGAGAGCGGTAATACAGAGGGTCACAAGTGCAAAAGTTGAGGTCGAGGGCAAGATCACAGGCGAGATAGGAAAGGGCTTTCTGATACTTTTCGGAGTAGGTCAGGAGGACACTGAGGCTGACTGCGACAAGCTTGCAGACAAGATATCAAAGCTGAGAATCTTTGCTGATGAGAATGACAAGACAAATCTTTCTATAAATGATGTTGGCGGAGATATTCTTTGCGTTTCACAGTTCACCCTTTATGCAGATTGTCACCACGGCAACCGCCCGTCATTTATCTATGCAGGCAAGCCTGATGAAGCCAACAGACTTTATGAATACTTCTGCAAGGTCTGCGGTGAGAAAATTTCAGGCAAGGTAGAAAAGGGCGTTTTCGGTGCAGACATGAAAGTTTCACTGCTCAATGACGGTCCTTTTACTATCATTCTTGAATGCAGAAACGGAGAGATAATTCCATGAACATACAGATATTCGGCAAGTCAAAATCCTTTGACACCAAAAAGGCCGAGCGTTATTTCAAAGAGCGTGGAATAAAATTCCAATCTGTTGACCTGCCTACAAAGGGGCTTAGCAAGGGCGAGCTTAACTCAGTGCTTGCGGCTGTTGGGGATATTGACAAGCTTATCGACCCAAAGGCAAAGGGAGAGCAGGCAATGCTCATAAAATATCTTGGAAGCACCGAGGAGAAGATAGAAAAGCTTCTTGACTATCCCGAGCTTTTTGCCGCACCTATCGTAAGAAACGGCAAGAAAGCCACAGTAGGCTTCTGCCCCGATGTGTGGAAAAGCTGGGAATAGCCCTAGATGAAAATACTGTGAAAATTGCCGATATTCGTTGAAAGAAGCTTGAAAGTGTGGTATAATACCATATGGAAGAGTATTTTCAGAAAGAGATGTTTTAAATGGTAATTGATTTTCACGTTCACGCCTTTAATCCAAAGGTAGCGGAAAAGGCTGTTGAAAAGCTTCAGGCTTGCAGTGGAATAATTCCTTTCACAAGAGGCACTGCAGAGGAAACCATACAGCGTTTTGACGAATGGGGCGTTGACAAGGGCGTGCTGTTATCAGTGGCAACAAAGCCTTCACAGCAGAGAGTTATAAACGATTGGTGTGCTGAACAAGACGGTGGAAGATTTATAAGCTTCGGTGGAATACACCCTGACACTGATGACTATGAGCAGGAGATAGCCCACATAAAGGAGCTTGGACTTCACGGAATAAAGCTTCATCCTGATTATCAGGGCTTTATGATAGATGATGAGCGCATGGACAAGATATATGACGCCATTGAAAGAGCCGACCTGCCTGTTATATTCCATTCGGGCTATGACTGCGTTTCCCCTGACCTTATCCACTCCACACCTGAGAGGGCGCTGAACATGATAAAAAAGCACCCTAAGCTCAAGGTCATTCTTGCACATCTTGGTGCAAACATGATGTGGGAGCAAGTGCGTGACGTTTTGGCAGGAGTTGACGGTGAAGTTTATTTTGACACCGCTTTCACAAGTATGTGTCCTGACGAGCTTATGCAGGCTATCGTTGAAAAGCATGGGGCTGACAGGATACTTTTTGCAAGCGACTGCCCTTGGGACAGTTCCTACCTTATAAAAGAAAAGATACTGCGCTTGAACATTTCCGAGGATAACAAAGATAAAATTCTCGGTGGCAACGCAGAAAGACTTCTTGACTTAAAATAAAATTGTGTAAATTCTGAAAAGAGGATATAAAAAAATGAGATCAAAACTGCTTGCGGCTGTGCTGGCTTGTTCTGCGGTTTTCGGGCTTGCGTCATGTGGGGCAATGCTTCCAGAAAGCTCCTCCGAAACGGAGACCACCACAGGTACTGCCGCCCAGAGAGTTATAGAGACCACAAAGACCGCCACAATGGGCGACGATTATGATGAGGACGATGAGGATTACGAGGGCTACACCACCACCACTTCTGTGACGGCAGGCACACTTGAAAACCCTGACGTGAGCATTGACGAAGGCTACGACCCTGACATAATCGCAACGGCAACAAAGAGGACGACCACCACCACCACCACAACATCTGCCGAAACAAAGGCGACTAAAAAGACCGCCACCACAAAGTTCAAAAAGGACGCACTTTTCCCTTTGGGTGATGATGTGAAATACCCTGATTCTATCCCATTTCTTGTAAAGTCAGACACTTCTTATCTTAATCTCAGATACGGTCCGTCAAAGAAATATGACGTGATAGAAAAGATACCTGACGGCAAGACTATCAACGGCTATGGCGAGAGAACAGACGGCGACGGAAACATATGGGTATATGTAAAATACAACAATAAAAGCGGCTGGGTAATGAAAGAGCTTCTCAGCGGCACTGAATAAACGGAGGACAAATAATGGACAGCTTCAAAGAACAGATAGTTCGCAAGATTCCCACAAAGAACGATAAGATACAGAAAATTTTCATCATGATAGCAAGCGTGGCACTTGCCGCACTGTGCTTTATCTTCCCTTTCGGCACGCAGTTTTCTGTAATAGGCATTTTTCTTGCCGCTGCCGCACTTTATGGCGGTTATTATCTTACAACAAAACTTGATGTGGAGTATGAATACATTTTCACAAACGGAGAAATAGACGTTGACAAGATAACGGCTCAGCGTTCAAGAAAGCGCCTTATCACATTCCGTTGCGGCAGTGCGACAGATTTCGGCATTGCTGACGAGAATTTCTCTGTACCTGAGGGCGCAACACAAGTCCTTGCCTGCGCTTGTGACGATAGCCTTACAGACTACTACATAACATTCAACCACAAAAATCTCGGACTTACAACTGTTATATTCACACCTGATGACGATATGCTGGCACTTATAAAGCCTGCACTTCCGAGAACACTGAGGAAATAAAAATGAAAATATTTGTCGGAACTGATCTTATTGAGATCGAACGCATAAAAAAAAGCTGTCAGAGCCGACGTTTCTGTGAAAGGGTTTACTCCGAAAAGGAGCTGACCCTTTTTTCACAGAAGAAAAACCCATACGAATCCATGGCGGCGAATTGGGCGGCTAAGGAAAGCTTCGCAAAGGCTTTAGGCACTGGGGTCGAGGGCTTCGCCTTGAACGATGTGTCATGCTTGCGTGACGAGCTTGGCTGCCCTTATCTGGAGCTTACGGGGAATGCGCTTTTGGCGGCTGAAAAGAGGGGGCTGACCTTTGCGGTGTCACTTTCCCACATCAAGGATATCGCTTCGGCAGTGGTGATAGCTTATGAAAAGGAGGATAAAAATGGATAGGATATTAACAGTGGAGCAAATGACATTTTGCGAGCATGAGGCTGAAAAATATGGCGTGAGCCTTGCTCAGCTCATGGACAATGCGGCGGCACAGCTTTCGGAGGTCATTGCAAGCAACTCGTCTTCGTCCTCAAAGATAGTGCTTCTTATTGGCAAGGGAAACAATGGCGGTGACGGACTTGTGGCGGCAAATTTACTTGCGGAACAAGGTCTCAAGCCTGCGGTGGTCCTATGCTGTGGTGAGCCTGACACTGACCTCTCCTCGGCAGCGTATGCTAGGCTTGATAAGAGCGTAGAGGTGCTGAAAGCTGAAAATGCGCTGGATTTTATCAAGGGTGCTGACGTGCTTGTGGACTGCATTTTCGGAACGGGTTTTCATGGCAGTTTGCGTGAAAATATCCTGCCAGTGTTCAGAGCTTGTGAAAAATGTGAAGGCATGAAGATAGCCTGCGACCTGCCGTCGGGAGTCAATGCACGGAATGGTCAGGCTGACAAGCTATCGTTCATGGCTGACGTGACAGTGACCTTTCATCGTGGCAAGCTGGGTCTTTATTTACAGCCTGCGGTGGACGTTTGCGGTGAAATTCTGGTAAAAGATATCGGTATTGACGAGCGTTGCGAGAATACCCTATACCCTGTTATAACGCCTTTTGACGTGGTAAAAGCAAGGGCGGCACTGCCTTTTAGACCTGCTGACGGACACAAGGGCACGTTCGGCAAGGTGGTGAGCGTGGCAGGCTCGGAGAGCTATATAGGTGCGGCAGGGCTTTCAGCAATGGCGGCAATGCGAACAGGCGTGGGGCTTTTTGAGCTTTGCACTGCAAAAAGCGTAGTCAACTCCCTGTCGGCTGGTATGTATGAATGTACATACTCGGCAATGAAAACCGACAAGGACGGCTTTATGGTGGCTGAAAATGCGGAGACGATACTGAAAAAGTGCGAAAAGGCAAGCTGTTTGCTAATAGGCTGTGGGCTTGGTCACACGGCTCAGACAGAGAAGCTTGTGGCGGAGCTTATTGAAAATGCGGAGATACCCATAGTTTTGGACGCTGACGGAATAAATTCACTTTGTCCGAATATAGATGTACTGTTGAAGAAGAAAAGTACAGTTATCCTCACCCCTCACCCTGCGGAGCTTGCAAGGCTTTGTGGCATGACGGTTGGCGAGGTCATGTCGGACAGACTTGGATCTGCATATAGGCTGTCAGAAAAATATGGTGTGACAGTGCTTGCGAAGTCGGCTGACACCTTTGCTGTGGACGGTGGAAAAGTTTATCTTTGCACCGAAGGCACAACTGCGCTTGCAAAGGGTGGCTCAGGGGATATGCTTGCAGGCATTGTTTCCTCCTATGTGGCTCAGGGGTGCGATGCTCTCGATGCGGCGGCACTTGGGTCGTTCACACTTGGCTCGACGGCTCTACTTGCAGGATACAAAAGATCTGAGCGTGGAATCATTTCAAGAGATGTTATTGACGCTTTGCCACGATTTTTGTATGACCTTGAAAACGCCGACTAAGCTGTACTAAAAACAAAGACCTTCTTCTTATGAAGAGGGTCTTTTTTAATGGAGGGCAAAATGAAAAGAACAAAGGCATTTTTTCTCACGATTTTGGCGGTAATGGGCTTATGCTCATGCGGTGAAAGCACCGAAGTCAAACCCGTAAAGCTGGCAGAGGACTACAAGACCCCGGCTGAGTTCACCATTAACGGCACGGAATACGTCGCAAGCTTCACCCGTGAGGGCGCAGATATGTGGGAGTGTGAGATAACTGCGCCAGAAACTGTCAGCGGTATGGTGATAACCTGCTCAGGAGAAAGCGCACGACTTGAATACAAGGGTTTGACCTACGAAACTGACCGAGGGAACATACCCGAAAGCTCCGCTGTCACAATGACTGCCGCTGTGCTTGACAAGCTTATTTCACAGAAAGGCGTGACGTATCTCAAAAATGACAAGGGAGATATCACCGCCACGGGTCAGATAAAAGGGCAGGATTTTTCGGCTAAAATCAATGGTGGAAAGGTAAAAAGCCTGGAGATATCAGGTGAGGTAAGCGTAAAATTCACATAAAAAAAGGTGCAGAGAAAATCTGCACCTTTCTTATGTATGAAAATGAATTATTTACCAAAGTTTGCGCAAGCGATAACGTTACCGTCCTCGTCCTCAAATCTGAGGTCAGCAATGTAGAAATCAGCCTGGTTTGGAATGCCCCATCTCATAAGTGAAACATACTGTGGTTCAGTTGAGTTTACAAATGTAGCACCGTCCTTGATACCAGGTCTCATTGTAAGCTCATAGGAACCCCACTCAGAAGTCCACTCAGCCTCGCCGAAGTCATAGAGGTCGTTCCAACTGTTTTCACCTTCACCTGTTGTAGGCTGTGTAACGAATGCACCCATGAAGTTACCAGGAACGAGTGATTTTGTGCCGTCGTCACCTGTGAACTCGCCAACTGCCTTTGTAACTACGTCAGCCTTGATAGTGAAGATCTTCTCAAGATCAGCCTCGTGACCCTCAAAGAACTTCTCCATGTGGAACTTGATCTTAGGGATCTTGTAGTTGCCATTATCCTGATCGAGAGTCTCGACCTTGAGCATTGGTATACCAGCAAGCTCCTCAACAGAGAGGTTTACATGAGACTCATCGTTCTCGTAATCCTTCTCAGCGAAAGGTTCAACGATAGAAGCAACGTCCATATCCTTCTTGAAATATACAGAAGCCTCCTCATAGTTCTTCAGAGTAGCTGGCATTTCGGAAATATCCTTTGCAGCCTCACCCTCAGACTCTGTGCCGGAAGCGGCTGTTGAATCAGCTGTTGACTCAGGAGCGGCTGTTGTTGTAGTAGCCTCTGTTGTTGTAGCAGCTGTAGTTGTTGTTGTAGTAGTTTTTGCCTCAGCCTTTGATGAAGAATCATCAGAGCTGCCGCAAGAAGCGAACATAGCACTTGTAAGTGTAAGTGCAAGAGCGCAAGCTAAAAACTTTTTCATTTTAATAACCTCCGTTTAATTGTCACGCTATACACATAGCCTGACCTATATTTACTTTTGTATTATAGCACAATTGTCACATATTTTCAATATACTATTTGCACAATTTAAGCACATGATTTCATATGTTTTGCACAGAAATCGTTTACAAATTAGTGCAGGTTACACAAACGAACAAAAAACAGAGCTTCCCGAATGACAGAAAGCTCTGTATAAATTCACTTATTCAAGTGTGTTATCTGTGAAAGATTACTTTCTCTTAGAAATAACGATAGCTGCACCAGCAAGTGCTACGCCAGCGAGTGCAAGACCTGCTGTTGCGCCTGTAGCTGCTGTGTTGTCAGAAGCTGCTGCGGAAGATGTAGCTGTTGTAGTTGTTGTGCCAGCCTTTGAAGATGTTGTGCCAGCTGCTGTTGAAGATGTAGCTGCTGCAGAAGACTTGTCGTCCTTCTTAGAATCGTCCTTCTTAGAATCTGTGCCTGAAGGTGTTGAATCAGCTCCAGAGCTTGACTCCTCAGCTACTGGCTTCTTCTGAACTTCCTTCTTGTCCTTGTTAGAACCAGCCTCGAAGAGAACGTTGCCGTCAGCGCCAAGAACCTTCATACCTACAACGTCGATACCCTTAAGGTCTGCTGCCCAGTTGTTGATACCAACTGCTGCGTAATTATCAGCATCGCCGTCTGTTGTTGCGAAAACAGGAGCGTCGCCGAGGTATTCAAGAACGTATGTGCCTTCCTCTTCTGTTGTGTAGCAGAGAGTATCCTTTGGCTTATCGTCCTCAACCCATGAGCCGCCAGCCCAGTCCTTAGCGTTCCAGCCACCAGACTTTGAGTTGAAGTTGATTGATCCGCCGCCGCCGATCGTGTTCCAATCGTTGTTGTCAACCTTGATTGTGAATGAAGCACCGTAAACAGCTCCAAGGTCAGAGATAGCATCCTTGTTTACAGCACCCTCTGACTCATCGCCATTGAAGAATACAGCAAAAAGGTCATCCTGAGTCTGTCTGCCGATCTTAGCGAGGTCATCGCTTACGTTGAGCTTTGTGCCTGCTGCTGATGCTGGGATCATTGCCATAGAAGCTACGATAGCTGCTGCTGACATACCAGCGAGAATCTTAGAAATTTTCATCGTTAATCTCCTCCATATGAATATAGTTTTATGAATTGTCATTCAATTCTAGTCTTATTATAGCAGACTTTCTCCCTAAAATCAAGGGGTTTTCACTTTTTTTATTCCAAAAAGTGTTGAAATTTCTAACAATATTGTCACACTTCTTTTGTGCATTAATCACAGAAAACGTTATCATTTTTTGCTTTTTACAACAATTGTCAGTCCTATCTGTCATTGAATCTCTGCAAGAACTGCTTTGTTCTTTCGTTCTGGGTCTGACCGAAAACTTCCTCCGGAGTACCCTCCTCCACGATATAGCCGTCGTCCATAAAGATAACATGGTTTGCCACATCACGGGCGAATGCCATTTCATGGGTGACGATGACCATGGTCATTTTCTCTTTGGCAAGCTCTTTTATTACCTTTAAAATCTCCCCTGTAAGCTCAGGGTCAAGTGCGGAGGTCGGCTCGTCAAAGAAAAGTATCTGCGGCTTCAAAGCCAATGCTCTTGCGATAGAAACACGCTGCTGCTGACCGCCTGAAAGCTCGCATGGATAAGACTTGCCTTTAGTTTCTAGTCCCATTTTTTTCAGAAGCTCTTCGCAGTTGGCTTTTGCCTCCACTTTTGGCTGTTTAAGGACATGGAGAGGGGCTTCCATTATATTCTGATTTACAGAAAAGTGCGGAAAAAGGTTGAAATTCTGGAACACAAGACCTATTTTCAGGCGTATATCCCTGAGGGTCTTAGAGGGTGCATACACCGCCTTGCCATTTTCTGTATGGAACATATTCACGCCGTCAACGTTTATCTCTCCGCCGTCTGCTTTTTCAAGCTGGTTTATACAGCGCAGAAGTGTTGATTTACCGCTTCCTGACGGACCTATTATTGCGACTACCTCGCCCACCTCAACGTTAAAAGAAATATCTTTGAGTACCTTAAGGCTGTCAAAGCTTTTAGAAATATTTTTCACTTCAAGAATAGCCATATGAGTTCTCCTTATTTATAATAATCGAATTTCTTTTCGATAACGGCAAATGCCACCGTCACAATAGCGTTGAGTACAAAATAGAATGCGCCTGCGATAAAAAGCGGTGTTATTGAGCTATACAGGTTCATTTGCTGTTTTGCCTTCATTGTTATCTCAGCGAATGCGATAACGTTTGCGAGTGAGGTATCCTTTACAAGGACGATGACCTCATTCGATGTGGCAGGGATAACACGCTTTGTGACCTGCGGCAGGATTATTCTAAAAAATGTCTGCATTTTCGTCATGCCGAGCATTGAAGCCGCTTCGTACTGTCCCTTTGGGATAGCCTCGATACCACCTCTGAATATCTCTGCGAAATACGCCGCATAGTTAAGGACAAATGCCGTAACAAGGGCGATAAACATATAGTTCTCGTTGTTTTTTATATTGGTAAGCACGTCATATACACCACCTGTTTTGCCCTGCTTTGCAGCACTTGCGATAATAAGCGGTACTGCATAGTAGATAGCGATTATCTGAAGCATGAGCGGTGTGCCACGCATGACAAGTATATAAAGATTTGTCAGCCACGAGATAGGCTTGAAGCGGCATTTTTTCAGCATTGTCACAAGCACTCCCACAGGTATTGAAAGCACGATGGTCCATGCGAAAAGCTTCAGTGTATTAGGCAGGAACTCCAGCAGGATCTCCGTGACCTTTTTTACTTCCTCAAAAGTCATAAATATTCATTCCTTAACAAAATATTACGATAACACGTCACCGTATCAGCGTATTAATACATTATACTACATATTTTGCGACTTGTCAAACGAAAAGAGTGAGGAATGAGGAATGAAGGTATCGCCTGCGGCGATGATTTTTTTATTGCGAACTGCGTTCGCACAATTAACTCACCAACGTTCTTATTAACTTACCTCTTGGAGTATCTCAAACCACAGCTATGCTAATTCCTCATTCCTCATTCCTCATTTGTCATTCCTCATTAGAGCGTTCCGCTCAGTTTTCTTCGTTCTTCAAAGCCAAAACCGCTTCACGGACTTTCGCCATAAGTTCCTCAGGGCTTTCCCCGTTTGGATATATCGGTTCACCGTAAACGACTTTTACTTTATATTTGCTAAGACGCTTCCAGTTGAAAAGCCTTGGGAGCTTTCTGTCTGGCGGGAATATCTCGTGTCCGCCTTTGATGTAGGCTGGTACTATAGGTACATTGGCTTCGATAGCAAGGACGGCTGCACCGCTTTTGAACTTGCCCATTTCGCCAGTTTTGCTTCTTGTACCCTCCGGGTGAACTAGCACACCCCATTTCTGACCAAGCTTTTTACGCAGAGCCGCCATTGTTTCGTCTACTCTTCCGCCCCTGTCAACAGGCACCATACCGCCTATTCTTACTATAAGTCGGCTGGCTAAACTGCCGTTGAAAAGCTCTTTTTTCGCCATACAGCAGAATTTTGCAAAACGCTCGTATCTGAAATTCAGGGTAAGGAAGATAAAATCAAAATTTGAAACGTGATTTGCACAGATTATATAACCGTCCTTATCAGGTAGATTTTCCTCGTTGGTGACCTTGACTTCATAGAACGCTGTCACAAGATTTCTGTAAAAGCGGTAAATACGATAGTCTATCTTCTTCTTATCCAGAGGATAGAGCATTGATTTCACTGTTTGCGGCTTTATGCGGTTTGGATTTTGAACGAGAGCGATAAGCTTCCCCACTGTCATGTTCTTATCCATACAGCCGTCAACACGCACACCACTGAACTCCTCTATCTCCAATGCAAGCTCGATAGCTGAGAGGGAGTCTATGGTGAACTCCTGCAAAAATTTTGTACTGAGCTTGACTTCATTCGGCTGAACGTGTGCTATTTTTGCCACTGCGTTTCTCACCATTGACGGGATATCCGACGGGTCGATACTATTTTTCGCCTGCTTTGTTAGGCTGTCAAGGTTATCCTCCATGACCATTTTCTTCAGCAGATAACGCTTTGGCTTGCCGATAGCTGTTCTTGGTATAGAATCCACAAAATGTATGCCGCTTAGCTTCATTGCCTGACCTGCAGAGGAGCTTATCTCTTTGAGTTTTTCTTCCGTCTGCTCACGCTTATCCTCAGCACAGACCACAAAGGCGTGCACCTCGTCATAGCTTCCCTCTTTCGCAGGCACTCCGCAGACCACAAGCTCGTCAACGCTCTCGATGCCCCTATAGACCTGTTCGATATCGTCAGGGGCGGCTTTTTTGCCTGTGGATAGGACGATATTTTCTTTACATCTGCCGAGAATGACGATATTTTTATGCTTATCGAACTTTGCAAGGTCGCCTGACTTGAACCAGCCGTCAGGATTGAAAGCTTCATCTGTGGACTTTTTGTCGCCATAGTAGCCTATCATCATATAAGGTGACTTTATGAGAAGCTCACCGCTGCGGTCGATTTTAACTTTTATATCGGGGTACGGCTTGCCGCAGGTGTCAGCATAGACGTGCTTGCCATATGTGCCGATAGTTGGTATGCTCGTTTCGGTCGCACCGTAGTTGTTCACAATATTAAAGCCTGTGCCGTAGAAGAAATCAAATGTATCCTTTGACATTGGCGAGCCTGCGGAGCAGAGAAATCTAAGCTCACCGCCCAAGGCTTTGTGTATCTTTGCAAAAATCTTTTTGCCGCTGTTTATACCGTAGATCTTACGCTGATGAAGTGCAACAGGAAACATTTTCTTGAAAAGTGCTGAAGATACTTTGCTTGCGTTGATCTGCTGCATTATCTGGGTTTTCAAAAGCTCATAGACCTTTGGCACGCCCGGGAAAACTGTCGGCTTGAAGTTTTGGAAGCCTGCGGAAAGACCCTTTGCGGAGAGAGACTCAATAAAGCACACTGTTCCACCTGTGAGGAGAGGGGCTAAGACCTGTGCAAAAAGTCCGTAGATATGGCTGTTTGGCAGGATTCCGAGATAGCGTTCGTTATCGGTTATGCCGTTGCACTGGCAGACCATTTTGCAGGAATTTATCTGAGAATCGTGGGTGTGCATGATGCCTGAGGCTGTCCTTGTCGTACCGCTTGAAAAGATTATCACTGCGATATCAGGGTCGCCTACTTCACCTTGGCGGAGTATATTTTCCCCTGAACCGTCAAGTCTGTCAAGCTGGTTTTGGATATTGAGAACAGGTATATTTTTCACGCTTGTAAGCTTCTTTGCCGCCTTTTGAGAAGCGACAACGCACACAGGCTGTGACTTTTTCACCAGTGCGACAAGCTCTGCCGCAGGAAGCGAATAATCCAAAAGAACGGCTGTGGCGTTTAACTTTGCACAGGCGAGAAATGCGATATTCCACTCAGGTCTGCCCTCAGAGGCGATACAGACCCTATCCCCTGCCACGACGCCCATGGCTTTAAGGCGGCTGCAAAAAACATCAGCCTGCTGTAAAGTCTGTCCGAATGTATATTCCTTTGTTTCACCCTCGTCATTCATCATCACGAGAGCGGTCTTGCTATAGCGGTTTATTGCCGTTTTTCTAAATTCGTTATAAATGTTCATGGCAGTTTCCTTTCCGCACCTCAGACTTTCTGAGAGTTGCCTTTCATTGTATGTTCAAGCGCCTCGACAGCTTTTTCGGAGCTGTCAAGGAGGTTTTTGAGATTTTCCTCGCCCAGTGCGTCAACAAACACGCTGAAATATTTTTCAAGACGCTGCTGCTTTTCTTCAATGGATTTTTCACCTTTTGGGAGGAGTTTCACCTGCACACGGCGTTTATCCTCAGGGTCACGCACAAGGCTAACAAAGCCTTTTTTCTCCATTGTGCTGAGCACTGACGTTGCTCGCTGACGTGATATCATAAGGTCACGGCTTATGTCTGAGGGGTAGACTATGCCCTCGGCTGTGCTAAGATAGACTATCACTTTGCTTTCGCCCTGAAAAAGCTCTGCAAGGTCGTCCATATATCCTGTTTCAAAAAATCGTCTGAAAACTTCTCCAAAACGCTGGGCTGTTTTATCGTTCATTGTTATTCCTCCAAATGTCAAGGCGGTTGATTGTCAACACTGTTGATTATACACCCTGTTGATGAATTTGTCAAGTGCATGGCTTGTTATGGTACAAATGCCCTTGACAAAATGTCTATATCATACTATAATAATATGGTATAAATCTTTCGGCAAACGCCGAAACACCGAAAGGAGGATATGCTTTTCAAAGGTCGAAAGGCATGATCTGGATATGATAAAGGACGTACAGGAAAAAATTCTTCAGTTAAAGAAAGAAAACGATATTTGTATACTTGCGCACAGCTATCAGGCTAAGGAGATAGTAGAGATAGCAGATATTACGGGTGATTCATACAAGCTAAGCGTTGAGGCGCAGAAGGTCTCAAACAAAAACATACTTATGTGCGGAGTGCATTTTATGGCTGAGGCGGCAAAAATGCTCAACCCTGACAAGAACGTATATCTTGCAAATCCATCGGCAGGCTGTCCAATGGCAGAGCAAATGGAACCTGAGATGATAGAAATGATAAAGGCGCAGGAGCCTGACAGAAAGGTAGTATGCTACATAAACACCACAGCCGCACTCAAGAGGGTTTGCGACGTTTGCGTTACTTCCTCGTCTGCGGTGAAGATAGTAAAGAACATGGACGCTGACAAGATACTGTTCATTCCTGACTGCAATCTTGGTGCATTCGTAAAAAAAGCCTGTCCTGAAAAGGATATAATGCTTTTGCAGGGCGGATGTCCTGTTCATGCGTCGGTAACAAAGGCTGACATGATAGCGGCTAAGACGGCTCACCCTGATGCACTGGTGCTTTGTCACCCTGAGTGTATCCCTGCTGTAAGCGAAATGGCTGATTATGTTGGTTCGACCTCCGGCATAATGAATTTTGCGGCTGAGTCTGACGCAAAGGAGTTCATCATAGGCACTGAGATTTCCATTGCTGAGCATTTGCAGTACAGATTCCCTGAGAAGGAGTTTTACGTACTCTCAAAGAAGATACTTTGTCCTAACATGAAGCTCACCACTCTTATGGACGTTTACAAGACTTGCGAGGGCATTGGCAACGGCGGCGGTTTTGAGATAAAAATGACAGACGAGGAGATAACCTCTGCAAGAAAATGTATCGACGAAATGATACGTCTTGGGGGCTGATATAATGGATAATTACACCATAAAGATTGCAAAAGGGCTTGCAAACAACGCAGACGCCAGGCTCATAAGACAGCAGGTATTCGTTGAGGAGCAGGGCTTTGTGAACGAATTTGACGATATCGACCATGAGGCTTATCATGCTGTTATCTACACAGGAGGATATCCCATTGCAACAGGCAGGCTGTTTGACGAAAATGGCGAAGCGCACATTGGACGTATCTGCGTGAGAAAGGCATATCGTGGCAGAGATCTTGGCAGAATGATAGTGGAAGCCCTTGAAAAGCAGGCTGAAAAAGTGGGCTACAAGGAAGTCGGCTTATCGGCGCAAACGAGAGTACAGCAATTTTACGAGAAGCTTGGCTACAGGGCATATGGTGATGTTTACAAGGACGAATACTGTCCGCACATTGCAATGAAAAAGACCCTTTCAGGGAAATAGATATGAAAAAGGACGACTTGGGGTCGTCCTTTTTTTGTGGCGTTTAATGAACAAAACAGTTTGTGATTGAAACGAACGAGAGTGGCGGGACGTCGAGGGCGCCGTCCCCTACACAAAAAAATTGCGCCGCTCCCCTACATAAATGTATTGATAAAAAACGATAATAATATAAATTTTTGTAGGGGCGAACAGCGTCCGCCCATTTACCGCAAGATTGCCCACCGCTCGCAAGATATCAATTCGCCCCACAAAAATTGCACATAATTTGCGCACAAAAAAAGGACGGAATCGCTTCCGTCCTTGATTTTTTTAGCTATTTACTGTTTCCTTGATAGCGTCGATTATTTCAGGGAAATACCAGCCGCCCTCGGATCTGTTGAGAAGTCCGAAGTTCTCACCGTTTCCTATTCTTGTGCCGTTATCCCACCAACAGCATGGTACGCCATACTGCTTTGCGGTGCTGAGATAATCCTTTACACACTGAACTCTTGCTTCTGTATTAGCCTTATTTACAGAGCCGAACTCACCGATTATTACAGGTATTCCCTTGCTGAGGAACACTTCATTGATATCGGTAAAGAGCGTTGTGATAGAAGAGTCGATACTTGTATACTGGTCTGTGCCTGCGGTATCAAGTGCAAATGAATATGGCAGATAAGCGTGGATAGAAACTATTATCTTATCGTCGCCCTGCGGAACTTCCAAAGCCTCCATATTCTGCTTTGTTGATGATGCGGCATATGGTGTCACCATTATACATCTGTTAGGATTGTTTCCGCCAGAAGCACGGACAGTTTCAACAAACGCCTTTGCGTACTGATTTACGACCTCTCTTGACTCAGCGTCGCCTATCCACTCGTTGCCCTCGCCTCTAAGTCTAGGTTCATTCACGCCCTCGAAAATGAGGTGCTCGTCATAACCCTGAAATCTGTCGCATATCTGTTTCCAGAGGGCTTTGAGCTGCTCTATATCCTTATCGGCACGGTCTTTCTTAGGCATATACCACTCCTCGTGGTGGGTGTTGAGGATAACGAACATTCCGTTGTCGATACCGTAATCGACAATTTCCTGAACTCTGTTCATCCATGCCTCGTCAACTGTATAGTTCTCGTCCATGTGAGTACCCCATGAAACAGGAAGTCTGAACACGTTGAAGCCTGCGTCCTTGACCTGGTCTATCATCAATTTTGTGGTTTCCACATTTCCCCATGAGGTTTCAGCGTCAAGACCTGAGCCGCCTGTGGCGTCCATGGTATTGCCAAGATTCCAGCCCACTTTCATCTGAGCCACAAGGTCTTTTGCAGTGGTCACTGTCATAGGGTCATTGATATGCTTCTGAGTATTTTCTGTAGCTGAAGAATCGTTTTCAGCCTTTGAGGAGCTGTCCGAACTGCCACAGGCTGTCATCATTGATACGCCCATTGCAAGGGAAAGCACTGCCGCAAGTAGTCTTTTGATTTTCATATTTTGGTTTTCCTTTCTCACCATATAAAATAATAACATTTATATTTTAGCTCATTAATGTGGATTTGTCAATAGGAATAATAAAATTAGATAAACGCACAAAGTTCTGTTGAAATGTGACTATATATACAAAATATGTTTTTTGTTATTCATTTTGCCCATTGACAATTATAATCATAAACTGTATAATTTAAACATAGAGTATTTAATTTGAAAATTATATGGGGGGGTACAACTATGAAAGCTAAACACGTTGGCATAATAATATGGGTAGTTATTGCCGCCACTTTTATATTTTGCTTTTGGTATTTTGGCATAAAAAATATTTTTGCTGATAAGGATACATCAGAGGAAGAAGATCTCATAGTGGGCAGCATGGCTGAATGTTCCCACAGAAATGATTTTGTTGAGCCGGTTTTACAAGCTGGCGATTATTACATTGACGGAAACACTGACAATAACGTATTCTATATTCACATCGGTGATGATGAAACATACAATGTTTGTGGAGATGTTGAAAAATATATTGATTCTTTTGCAACATTTTTTGATGACAATTTGAAAGCTGAATCCATTGAACAGTACAGCAAACCGATGCGATATAGGATCATGACCTATCATGAAGCCGGGGACAGAACACTTATACAGCTTGAACAAAAAAACGAAAATGGTATAGAATTTTCTACAGGTCCAAGTTACATAAGCGAAACTTCCTTTAAAGACGGCGACAACATCTACAAACTTGTGACGGAAAGCACAAGTTCAGATTCAGATAATTAAACACAAACAGGCAGCACCTATCTGATATAATCCCCTTAGAGTAGACACATGAAATAATAAAATGGTGTAACTCTAAAGGGGGTTATTTTATGTCAAAGAAGAAATCACTTACAAGTGAAGAACGTGTTGCAGCAGTACAGGAATACCTCGATGGTAAAGGTGGATACAAGGCAATTGCCAGAAAATACAACATAGGGGCTACAACGATGAAAAGAATGGTATGCCGAGCTAAAACCGAAGGAATCGAATCCGTTGCAAAGGCATCACCGTATCGACACTATACCAATGAAATAAAAGAAGCAGCAGTAGAAGATTACCTCAATGGAAAAGGAAGCTTAACAGAAATATGTATAAAGTATAAAATCTCAACGGATATTGTCCTCAGAAGATGGATTTCATGGTATAATAATGGCAAGAGATTTAAAGAGCATAAACGCTCAGAAAGAGGACTTGCCATGAACAAAGGTAGAAAAACCACACAGGAAGAACGTGCGGAAATTGTTGCCTTCTGCATTGAAAATAATAAGAACTACACCCTGACAGTTGAAAAATATAATATTTCTTATCAACAGATATATTCATGGGTAAGGAAATATGAAATAAATGGTGTAGAAGGACTGATTGACCATCGAGGAAAATCAAAAAAACAAGAAGACCTTACAGAAGCTGATCGTCTTCGTATGGAGAACAAGATATTACAAGCAAAGCTTAAAGATCAGGAAATGGAAATTAAACTGTTAAAAAAACTCAGGGAGCTGAGAGGGGGCGGTCACTGAACGGAGTACGAAACGTGGACAAGTATATTGCAATCAAATACATGAATGAAGCAGAGCATTATCCGATTCAGAAGCTCTGCGCTGCTGTACACGTTGCACGCTCGGCTTACTACAAGTGGCTGCATCGGACACCGAGCCATAGCCAGCAGATCAATGAGCAGCTTGTAGAATGGATCAAACAGCACTATGAGGAGCGCAACGGCATCTTAGGTTATCGTCAGATGACGGTCGTGATCAACCGTGAGCATGATGTACATTTCAACAAGAAGCGCATCTACAGACTGATGCAGATTCTTCATCTGAAATCTGTTACCCGTGTCAAGAAGAATACATATATTCCATCAACGCCGCAAATCACAGCGGAGAATATTCTGAACAGAGATTTCCACGCAGATAAGCCGAACGAAAAATGGCTTACAGATGTAACTGAATTTAAATATTACGTAGGAACAGAGATCAGAAAACTGTATCTCAGCGCAATTCTTGATTTGTATGACAGACGAATTGTAACATACAAAATTATGGAAAGCAATAACAACGAACTTGTGTTTTCTACATTTGACGAAGCTGTTCGATTGAATCCTGATGCTCACCCAATCTTCCACAGTGACCGTGGCTTTCAGTATACCAACAAATTATTTCATCAAAAACTGACTGATGCAGGAATGATACAAAGTATGTCCCGTGTTGGGAGATGCATCGACAACGGACCAATGGAGGGTTGGTGGGGAATCTTAAAATCGGAGATGTATTATCTTCGCAAGTTTACGGATAAGACCAAACTGATTTCAGCGATAGAGGAATACATAACCTATTACAACACAAGGCGTTACCAGATCAAACTGAGCAGCATGACACCTATGGAATACCATGAAGCGTATGCTGCTTAGCTGGTCGGTGGGTGCCGCGGCAAGCACCTTTCTCCGTTCGTCGCTTCGCTCCTCACTCCAAAAGGTGCTTGCCATTTGCTAACAACAAAGCAGCCTGCACAAATTGCACAGACTGCTTTTAGTCACAACATAGAATATTTTTGTTTTTTGCGCTGTCTACTTGACAGGGGGCGGGTCA